>Ga0334883_1000022_pt1 | contig 269098 bp, 283 predicted proteins | sample GraSluR1_MG_6_FD_207230 | JGI IMG/M metagenome (GOLD analysis project Ga0334883, IMG submission 207230) | Sludge microbial communities from methane-producing bioreactor in Wageningen University, Netherlands - Granular Sludge_09_05-R1 | ecosystem: Engineered > Bioreactor > Anaerobic >...
AGGAAGACAAGGCTTCAAGGAGGAAAACTACGACCTCTATCTGCTTACTACAAGTTTAAACCAAAAAGAAGGTTTAAAGGAATAACCAGTCAGAATGTATCTGACAATATTAATATACGAGGAGGAAGAGAAATGAGTAATGAAAAAAAATTGAATGGAGCACCAATCGCTGTTTTAGGAGGTGGCGCAGCTGCAAAAGCAATCGCAGCTGATTGTGTTTTAGGTGGAAACAAGGTGAATATTTGTGATTTGCCGGAGTTTGCAGAAACAACACTGAAAAATATAGAGCGTACGGGAATATTACTTACGGGGAATCAAAACAACAAGTATGGATTTAAGCGCTCAGGCAAAGCGATAATGAATAAAATCACCACAAATGTAAAAGAGTGTGTTGCTGGTTGTAAGCTGGTGATTGTTGCGGTTCCGTCAATTGCACATGATGCATTCTTTGAAGAGCTGGTACCTGCGTTAGAGGACAACATGATTGTTCATATTATTCCTGATAATTTTGGATCGTTAAAACTGAGAAAGAAAATGCGTGAAAATAATTGTAACAAAACAGTAGTTATCGGTGGTTGGTCGAGTGCTCCATATGGAGCGAGAATAGTCAAGGAGGGAGGGGTGCTGACTCCTGAAGTCAGTTTAATGTACCGGGCAATTACTTTGCGAGGGGCCTCCTTACCTTCAACTGATCAAGAGATATTTTTACAAAGTACAAAAGAGCTGGGCTGCTTTGATACCATCACAGAAGGCGATGGACCAATCGGAGGGAAAACTGTATTGGATATTGGATTCAGCAATGTTAATCCGGTTTTGCATTGTCCAGGAACAATCTTAGGTGTCGGAGTTATGGAGAATTGGGGCAGAGTTTTTGGTGGAAATGACAAAAGTACCTACTCAATTTATTCGCATGCCTATTGTGAATCGATTTCAGAAGTCCAATACGCATTTTATTTGGAAGAAGTAGCTCTGGCCGAGGCAATCGGTGTTGATCTTCAGCGTTTTCCTAAGAAAAATTTCCTTTCACGAACGAGTATTTTGGGGCCTGAATACATGGGAGATGAGTGCATCGTGCCGTTTGATGAACAGTTTGAGATGGCTATTGGAACAGGTCCATTCAGTATTCATGATCGCTATATTACCGAAGATATACCAGTAGGCTGCCATGTTTATCATGAATTAGGAAAAAAATTCGACGTTGAAACGAAGGTAATCGACAGCATGATCACTTTGGCTTCTGTTATGACTGGCCAAGATTTTTCAAAAGAAGGCTTGACCTTAGATGATTTAGGGATTGGAAGCTTAGACAAAAATGCGTTATTGGATTATTTAAATCGCGGGGTGATCGAGTGAGAAAAGCCAAGAATCTTCAAACAGAGGCAGACTTGACTTCAACTATTCAAGTCGCTCCAACCGCATTTTCAGGGTTTGCGATTGGCATAATAGCAGTCAATTTAATCTATCCTAAAATACCCGGCAATGTAGCGAATGCGACGACCTTCGCCTTTCCTGTTCTTTATGAAGTAGTTGATTTTGAAATTGAACAGCTATTTGAAGGAAGTAAACAAATTCAGGAGCAGGTCATCGATGCAGCAAAAAAATTAGAGAAGCAGGGGGTTCGAGCGATTGTCGGGGCATGCGGTTATTTTGGACATTTTCAAGAAGCTGTCTCAGAAGCTGTAGATATTCCTGCATTTTTATCTAGCATCAGTCAGGTGCCTATTTGCCTATTATTAAGCTAGGACTCAAAAAAGAGCAGAAAATACTAACCCTAGTTGCTAGCGGAAAAGATATAAATGAAGCATTTTTCCGTTCATCCGGAGCAGATTTATCGGATTGTATCATTCGAGAAATAGGTACTCTAGAAAGCTTTTCTCCGATTCGTTGGGGGAAAACCGAGTTAGATAATCAAAAACTGGAAGCAGATTTAGTTAAGGTGGTACAGACTGAGTTGGATAGGTCAGCGGAAATTGGAGCGATTTTACTTGAGTGCAGTGATTTTCCTCCGTATTCCTATGCCATTCAACAAGTATCCGGATTGCCAGTCTTTGACTTTATTAGTTTAATAAACTGGGTGCATTTTGCAGTAGTTCAATCAAAATATTATGGACACTTCTAAAAGAATCTATAAGAGGAGTGAATCCGACAAAATAAGAAATGAAAAAGGAGAAAATATTATGAATAGAAAGACAATCATTTTTTCAATTTTATTAACGATAATCTTCGTTTTAGCAGGATGTACGAAGGCTTCGACAAATGAAAAAAAGGAAGATACGTTAGTGGTAGGAACGTTACCCACCCCACATGGAGAGATTTTAGAGTATGTGAAACCTATGTTAGAAAAAGAAGGAGTCAAATTGGAAATAAAAAACTTTGATGACTATATCCTTCCTAATAAAGCTTTGGCTGATAACGATATTGACGCAAATTATTTTCAACATGCTCCTTTTTTTGAGCAAGCAATAAAAGAAAATGGATACAAATTTGCGGATGCTGGAGCTGTTCACGTTGAACCAATGGGACTTTATTCAAAGAAAATAAAATCAGTGGCAGATTTAAAGGATGGTGCAACAATCATTACTTCTAATTCTGTATCTGATTGGGGTCGAATCATTACGATTCTTCAAAATGCCGGTTTAGTCAAAGTGAAGGATGGGGTTGATCTTGAAACGGCCAATTTTGAGGATATTGAAGAAAATCCTAAAAATTTAGTATTCGAACATTCAATTGATCCATCACTTTTAACTAGTGCATACAACAATGAAGAAGGCGATCTAGTAGCAATCAATGCAAATTTTGCTTATCAAGCAAAGCTGAATCCTGTTAAGGATGCAATTCTTTTAGAGGAAGACAACTCCCCATATGGAAATATTATCGCTGTACGAAAAGAAGATAAAAATGATCCACGTGTAAAAAAACTTGTCAAAGTATTACATGATGAAGACGTACAAGAATGGATATTGAAGAAATGGGAGGGGTCTGTAAAACCCGTTTCAATAGATAACTAATCGTTCAAACGTTATTCGAACTTATAGATGCGGAATTTTGGATAGAGAATTTTAATTTTGAAAAGAATAGTAATGAGGGAAAAGTAGAAAAGCTATAAATTTTAGTTTTCCAACTTTCTGCCTGAAAAATCTGAAACGTAGATAAAACAATACTTTAAATCGTTATATCCTTAAATAGGATGTACTTTGAAAGTAGAGTAAAAGACAGTAAAAAATGATCATAAATCAGTTTAAAAATTGTATGAGAAACCCACATTTTTACTATCAGTTTTTCAATATTCTGCAAAAATAAACGGCGATTTTGCCGTTTATTTTATATCGCGAGTAGTTAAGATATGAGTTTTGATTAGCTAACCACTCGCTTTTTTTCATCTATTGTCGTATATAAATTGTTCGGAAAAAGACAAATCTTGAATTCAATACGAATGTAAAAGAGTATTTTCAAGGAGATAAATCCGATCAAAGCAAAGAATTAATCTTTTAACAATAATTGAGGATCTTTTTTTGCAATGTAACTTTCTAGTGTTGTTCGATCAACGAGAGCTGTTGTAATACCATCACGTGAGACTAGAAATCCTGCCGCATAAATAGCAATTTGGATAGCTTTTTCCAAACAGTAGTCTCGTAACAAATATGCAGACAATGCACTAATAAATGCATCGCTTGCTCCAGTGCTATCAACAGCGGAGAAGTTGGCAGCGGGGAAATATTTTCCTTGCTTAGAATTCTTAAGAAAACAGCCATTTTTACCTAAAGTAACAATAACGTTTCCGACACCTTTGGAAATTAAAAAATCAGCCTTTTCTTCAATCGTTTTGTAATCGGGGCATAATGAAGTTAATTCTTCCTCATTTGGAATGAGATAATCCACCTTAGCTAAAAGAGAATCAGGTATTTTTTTTGAAGCAGAAGGTTTCAATATTGTTTTAACCGCATTTTCTGTAGCTAATGTACAAGTCATTTCTACAGAATCAATTGGAATCTCTGTTTGTACGAGACAATATTTCACGTTAGAGAATAGCTCATGTTTATTTTTGATAAATGTAGGCGATAGTTCTGCATTCGCTCCGGGTAAAATTGAGATCATTGAATCACCGCTAGATTCTACAGAAATATAAGCCTGACCTGTTTCTGTCTCGTTTGAGCGTGTGATGCCTTCAGTATCTACACTATTTTTCTTGAGCTCTTGAAACATTGTATTTGAGTCACTATCTGTTCCTATACAGCCAATCAAACGAACCTGATGTCCGAGTTTTGCAGTTCCAATTGCTTGGTTTAATCCTTTTCCACCTGGACGTTTACTCAGATTAGATAGAAAATTTGTCGCACCGTTATGAGGAAGCTTCGAAGAATAGAGATAAGTATCCATGTTTATACTTCCAACAACGAGAACTTTAGAGCGTTCATTTTCTGCTGGAATTCCAATTGATTTTGTATTAGCCAAAACCATTTTTTCATTAAATGGTTTTGGCTCTTCTGCTTTTGTAATCAGGTTGATGAGCGCTTGACATATATGAGCTCCAAAATCTGTTTTGTTGATAGTGACTGTTGAAAGAGAATTTTGATAATTCGTAAATTCTATATCTGTATCATTACGAATCGAAAGTAATGAATAATCATTAGGTGCTTTTAGACCACTTTGCATGGTCAAATTGTAGAGCTCAATTGATTTATAAAAATCAGCAGATACGAACCCAGAAATTTGTTTTTCAATAATAAAATCATTGATAGAAAAATCTAATGTATTGATGATCATTGAATCATTGAACTTCAAATTGTACTTAAAAAGAGCTTTTTTATACCCATTAATAAAATGTTCTTTACTTTTATCTTCTCGTACAATACAAGCGATTCTTTTGTGTTTTTTTTCAATCAATTGTTCTGTTAGAAAATAGGAAATTTCTTCATACGGAACCCAATAGGATGCTTCATCTTTCCACTTTCCCAATAACACATGCGGAATATTTAATGTTTCAATATGCTTCAAGTTTTTTAAGCTGCTTTCATTTATCGGATCCCAAATTATTCCGTCCACTTGTTTTGTACATAAGGAGGTAATATTTCTAAGTTCTTGTTTGTGATCACCAAGACTGTTAAGAATTATCGGACTATAACCTGTTTGCTGTGCATACTCAATCATTCCGTTTAAGGCATTATCCGTATATTTATCTGAATTAATCAATATACCAATCGAACCAGTAGTTGTAGTGGAGTTAATGGTAGATGAATAGGGAGTGTAATTGTATTCATGAACTATTTTTAAAACCCTTTCACGAGTTTCTTTACTAATACTGGCGTCTTTTTTATTTACGATCTTTGAAACCGTGGATACAGATACTCCAGCTAATTTTGCAATATCTCTTATATTCATATACTTCTCCTTTATCCTCGTTATCTTTCTTTTCATCATACTCAACCAATTCAAAAAGGGTCAAGTGTGTTTGAATAAAAAGAACAAAAATTTTTTAGTACTCAAAAAATTGTATTGACAAACCTATTACGTGATGATAAATTCTAATCAAGGAAAACGTTTTCCGAAAATGTTTTCTTAAATTGATTTTATCATACTTTAAAAAGGGGAACTACAATGAAAAAATACTTTCAAGCATTTCTCCATAAGAATTTTTCGACAAAGGTACTTGTATTGATACCAATCGCTGTTGGAATCAACTTGATTGGTGGCACACTCTGTTCAGCGTTAAAGTTACCACTATTTCTAGATATGATTGGTACTGTTTTAGTAGCATGTTTGGCTGGTCCTTGGGTAGCAGCGCTTTGCGGTCTAATCACTAATCTATTTTTGGCAATTGTGACAAATCCAGTTTTTTTCCCTTATGCACTTGTCAGTATCTTATGTGGATTAGTAACAGGATATTTAGTAATGGCTGGCTTTTTTAAGAACATTGGTGGAGCGATATTCACTTGGTTAGCCTGTACGTTGACGAATTCTTTTACCTCATCTTTGATCACTATCTTTGTATATGGTGGAGCAACAGGAATTAACACAAGTTCACTGGCAACAGCAGCATTGATAGCGGCTACAAAAGAAATCGTTCTTTCTGTATTTTCAACATCAATAATAGAGAATTTAATCGATAAGGGATTAGTTTTTCTAATCGTCTATTGGTTGGTAAAAAAAATACCCAAACGTTTCTCTAGTCAATATGCGCCTTTGGACAATGCTCCGTTGACAAATAGAAAAATGAAAAACTGAAGGTGAAATTTTGTGAAGATAAATAATAAAATATATGGATTTATTAGAGAGTTGAATCCGATCACTAAATTATTACTAGTCCTAAGTTTAGGAATAGGGTGCATGATCTATCCCAGTTCTTTTTTAGGATACTATCTGTTAGCAATTATTCTAATTCTTTCTTTTTCCATGGGAACAGGTAGGAAAGTTAGTTTATTGATACTGGGCTTCGGAATTCCAGTTACGCTGATGTTACTTTTTATCCAAGGATTATATAGTCCCAAAAATACGGTAATTATAGCTGATTTAGGATTTGCTAGTCTAGGTTTAGAAGGAACCTTGTATGCGTTAAAAATTTCTTCTACCTTATTAGTTTTTTTGACGACTTTTTATCTTTTTTTGAATACAACTAAAAATTCAGAAACAGTTGCTGCATTAACTCAATCGGGGCTAAATATGAAAATCGGCTATCTTATTTTGGCTAGTCTCAATGTTGTTCCGCAAATGCAAAGAAAAGTGAAAATTATTCAAGAAGCACAAGAATCTCGCGGAGTTGAAGTAACAGGATCTCTCTTACAACGAGCAAAAGCGTTTCTACCGTTAATAGGACCGGTTGTTCTATCTTCTTTGACAGATGCTCAAGAGAGAGGGATGACCCTTGAGACAAGGGGCTTTAGTATTAAAGGAATCAAACCAACAACATTGATTGAGGTGAAACATAGACCTAGCGATACCTTTCTAAAAGGATTTTCCATTTTTTTCTTATTATTATGTTTGATTGTTCGATTTTGGAAATAGTGAGGTGAGTAGATGAATAATTTAGTTGAATCGATAAATTTTTCTTATCGCTACAATGAAGCTCCAAAAGCAGCTCTAAGGAACATAAGTTTTAAAGTTCAATCAGGAGATTTTGTTGCAGTAATAGGAGCAAACGGGGCCGGAAAATCAACTTTGTGTAATGCATTAGCAGGATTAATTCCTAATTATTTTATTGGTCATACAGAAGGCGAAATAAGGGTTAAGGGAGAAAGTATTTCGGATATTGCAGTTGGGAAGTTATCACAAACAGTTGGTCTAGTTTTTCAAAATCCGTTTAATCAACTATCCTATACAGCTGATACTGTAAGTGAGGAATTAGCTTTTGGGTTGGGAAATAGAGGGTTAACCAAAGAAACTATGATCGAAAAAATCAATAGAGTAGCTGAAATAGTTCAGATTACTGACTTATTAAATAGAAATCCGTTAGAGCTTTCAGGAGGACAAGTACAAAGAGTAGCTCTTGCTGCTACAATTATTTTAGAGCCTCAGATTTTGATTTTAGATGAATGCACTACTCAACTAGATCCTGTGGGTAGCTATCAAATTATGAAAACGGTTAAAACGTTGAATGAAAATGGCATGACAATCATAATGGTGGATCACGACATGGAGAAAATAGCTAGTTTGGCAAATAGAATTCTTGTGATGAAAGAAGGAAAATTAGTCCTAAATGATACCCCAGAAGGAGTTTTTAGTAATCCACGACTAATGGAATATGGCGTGAGTGCTCCTGATTTTTATGAAATAACAAAAGACTATTTTTCCAATACGACTATTTTGACTGAGGAACAAGCTGTCAAAAGGTTGCAGGAGGTGTTGATGAATGAAGATTGAAATAAAAAATCTCATACATAAATATCCTTCTGGAGATATTGCCCTAAATGGACTTAATACGATATTTGAAGGAATAGAACCAATCGCGATTATTGGTCAAAATGGTGCTGGAAAAACAACTTTTGTTAAACATTTAAACGGTCTATTGAGACCGACTGAGGGAGAGGTACTAATCAATGGTGAAAACATCGAGAAACATACGACGGCTTTTTGGTCTCGAAAAATCGGTTATGTCTTTCAAAACCCAGATAATCAATTGTTTTTGGAAAGTGTAAAAAAAGAATTTGAATTTGGACCAAAACAACAAGGCGTATCGAAAAAAGAAATCAATAAAAGGTTAGAAAAGATTGCTGATTTAGTAGGTTTAACTGATAAACTTTCCGTCCATCCATTCGATTTAAATGCGACAGAGAAAAAATTCTGTACAATCGGATCTATTCTCATGATGAATCCTGAAGTAATCATATTAGATGAACCTACTTGTGGGCAAGATATCATAGGAAATCAACGTTTAACTAGGATTATTAAAGCATTGAAATTAAATCATCAACTCTGTCTAACAATTACTCATGATATGAAATTTGTTGTAAAAAATTTTGATCAAATCGTCGTTATGTCGCATGGGAAAATATTAAAAAGAGGAACAAAAGAAGTAATATTTTCTTCGCCAGAAGTATTAGAAGCTAGCTATGTAAGTCCTCCGCCAATTACAAGAGTGGGACAAAAATTAGGATTTTCAGAACCTGTTTTTAATAAGAATGAATTCCAGCAGGTTTTTGAGAAAAAGAGATTTCAACAAAGATAAATGGGTGAAGTCACCCTTTATATAGATATATTAAGAAAGCGGGGATAAAAATATGGATGCAACAAAAGAAAATGAGAAAATTATAGGTGTTCCGATACCAGAAGAGGGAAGTAAAGAGTTTGAAAAAATGAATCGAATGGCTAAAAAAGCCATCCCATTGATTTTATTGATATTCACATTTGGTATTTTGGAACAACAGGCTTTTGGTATGATTTTTGTCAATATTGGACAACAGTTGGGAGCGACCAACTTAGCTCCTTTAATCACTTCAATTCCAGGAATTATTTTAGGAATTGTCTGCGTAGTTTATGGAGCGCTGGGTGACTTTGTTTCATTGAAAAAAATGACATTATTTGGAGTAATTATTTTTGTTTTAGGTTCTATCATTGGCTTTGGGTTTGGACCTAGTAGTATTTGGGCAGTTGTTATTGCTCGAGTTTTACAATCTGCTGGTGGACAAGTGGCCGGTTCTGTCTTTTTAGTTCTAGTTTCAAAGTATATTGCAAAAGAAAATCGCGTAATCTATTATGGTATTTTTGTAGCTGTCTTTCGTTTTTCAGCAGCTTTAGGTGTTGTTGCCGCTGGCTACATTACAAAAATTGATTGGCGTTGGTTGTTCGCTGTTCCAATTATTTCTGTTCTATTTATTCCGTCGTTGGCGAAAAATTTACCTGACGAACGTGCAGAAGGAGCAAATATTGATTGGATTGGCTTCATCTTGATTGGTGCATTCGCTGGTGCGATGACGATGTTTTTCACTGATATGAACGCGTTTTGGGCTATCTCATCTGTTGTAACGTTAGTACTATTTATTGTTTATATTAATAAAGCAAAAAATCCTTTTATCACACCAGAATTTTTGAAAAATCCTGCATTGATAGCAACAATGTCAGTTATATTCATTGGATACTTCTTCAGCTACACATTAAACGCGGGTGTTAATGCCATCGGACTAAATGTTTTTGGGATTGATTCAGCAGAAGTATCACTGTTGTTGGTTGGTTCAATTTTATTGGCAGCGGTTTTAGGATTCGTTTGTGGGCCGGTTGTTAAAAAAATTGGTCGTTCAGCTGCTATTATCATGGCGCTATCTTTTATGGGTCTAGGTTTGTTAGCTATTGCTTTTGCTATTCCTCACGGTAAAGTTTGGGCGTTAGCATTTGCACCATGTATTTATTATTTTGGAACTTCATTCTTTTACTCACCAATTGTAGATACAGCAACCTTGACAGTTGCTCCTGAGGAATCTGGTCGTGTATTAGGTGTCAATGACTTGGTACAAGCTATCACTGGGTCAGTTGGTGTTGCTGTATTTGGAGGGATGATGTCTTCTGGTGTTATGTCTGGTAGTAGTGTTGTCGGTTCAGCAGCAGGAGCGGCTTCAACATATGCAAATATTTTCTTAATTGGCGGTGTAATAGTTTTAGCAGCGCTTGTGATATTCATTGTCACTAAAAAAATGATTTACACTCACGGTGAAAAAATTCAACAAAATAAATAGGAATAATAAAGCATTGGAGGATTCAAAATGGCAAAAAAAGTGATTTTAGATTGTGATCCAGGTCATGATGACGCATTAGCGTTATTAATGGCTATTGCTTCAGAGAAGATTGATTTATTAGCAGTTACTACATCAGCTGGGAATCAACTTCCGGAAAAGACATATATTAACGCGAAGAGATTATTAACACTGGCAAAAAGTGAAGGAATACCTGTTGCTAGAGGCGCGAAAAAGCCGTTGCGTCGTGAATTGATTATTGCAGATGATGTTCATGGTGAATCTGGTATAGATGGTGCCGAACTACCAGAATCTAAAATTGCGGATTTGGATATTTCGGCGAACGATCTGATAGCAAAAATTTTGAGAGAATCAGATGAGAAGATTACTCTGATCGCTACTGGACCGTTAACAAACGTTGCGATTTTCTTATTATCACATCCTGAACTAAAAGAGAAAATCGAACTGATTTCCTTTATGGGAGGCGCATGTTTTGGCGGGAATATGACGCCTCACGCGGAATTTAATATCTATGTGGACCCTGAAGCGGCAGATATTGTTGTTAATTCAGGTGTTCCAGTTGCTATGTTTGGTTTAGATGTGACATTAAAAGCTCAATTATTTGAAGACGATATCAAAGAAATTCGTAATATTGGGAATCAAGTAGCCACAACAATGGCTGATCTATTAGATTTTTTCAATTTAACAACTACACGACCATTCTGGGCTGATGAAACGCACGTCGAGGGTATCCATATGCATGATCCATGTGCTGTCGCTTATGTTATTGATCCGGATATGTTTACTGTATATCCAATGAATGTACAGGTAGAGACCAGTGATACATTAGCATTGGGCAGTACCGTAGTTGATTATGATGACGTCTATAAGAAAGAAAAAAATGTTCAAGTTGCTTTTAATCTTGATTTAGAAAAATTCAGAGAATTGACGATGGATACGATCAAGTATTTTTCATAAGATAATTTACTATCGAATACATGTATGTGAAGACAATTGGAGAGAAGTGCAGAAATGAATAAGATTACAGTAGTAGGAAGTGTTAATTTAGATACAACGATTCGTACAGAGAATTTCCCGAAACCGGGTGAAACGATTCATTCAAAAGAAGTATTTACAAACGGTGGTGGAAAAGGAGCTAATCAAGCAATTGCTGCAGCCAGAAGCGGTGCTCGTGTGAATTTTATAGGAGCCGTAGGAAATGATGATGGTGGAAAAACGCTTGTCGATTTGCTTGACCAAGATGGAATCAATACAGTAGGGATTGCTCATTTGGATAGCGTAAGAACAGGAAGTGCTTATGTTACCGTTGATGATAGTGGAGAAAATAGTATTGTAATCTATGGAGGAGCCAACCAAGAAATTTCTAATGAACATATTTTAAAGAATCTAGAAACGATTTCTTCGAGTGATTATGTAATTGCTCAACTGGAAACCAATCTCGAGAGTATTGAAAGAAGTTTTGAAATTGCTCAAAAAGGCTCTGCTGCCACAATTTTAAATCCTGCTCCTGCACTTGAAATGTTGCCTGAAAAAATTATTCATGCGACAGATATTTTAATACCAAATGAAATAGAATTAGAGACAATTATTGGTGTTAAAATTACTAGTGAAAGTGATTTAGTTAGTGCAGCAAATAAAATTCACGAGTTGGGAGTTAAGGTTCTCATTGTCACATTAGGAAGTAAAGGAGCATTCTACTCTATCGCAGAAGGTAAATCAGGATTGGTACCTGCTTTTGAAGTTCCTGCAGTGGATACAACTGCTGCAGGAGATACATTCATTGGTGCGTTTGCATCAAAATTATCTCATGATTTACAAAATATCGAAGAAGCAATCACGTATGCAAGCAAAGCGGCCTCTTTGACAGTCCAACGGTATGGTGCTCAACCTTCTATACCCTATGAAGCAGAGTTAGCTATAGAAATATAAAAAAGTAGCGAAAGAATGAAAAAGCACTTCCCATTTTTTTGGGGAAGTGTTTTGCATGATCTTAAAAGGATTTTTCAAACTATTTAAGAAACTGTTAGTTCTAAAGAAAAAGTGTTGAAATATCTATCAATAATCATTCACTTCGCAATTGGTAGAATTTAAAATTAGAAAACAAATAAATAAAAAAAGCGTTGATAGCGCTTTTTTTATTTGCTATATTGAGCGTGTAAACAGATAGGGTGCAACTATTAAATTAGGCACGACCTAGGAAAGACACTTTCCTTGGGTCGTTTTTTTGTTTTTCAAATAAAATTTGAATGTTTTTAGAGAGGATCGGTGCAACTAATGAAGGTTGTTAAAAAGATCAATCATAATGTGATTTTAATTGATGATGAGGGAATCGAAAAAATTGCTATGGGTAAGGGAATTGGTTTTTCTGCTTTTGTCGATCAGGTGTTTGATCCAGCACTGGCGGATAAGTTTTTTACTTTGGATTCCAAAGAGAAAACCAAGATGTTTAGTGAGATGGCGGCTCAAATTCCGATCGAATTTATTGATTTTTCCGAGGAGGTCATTCAATTTATCTCGAAAAGAATCTCTACACCGTTAGATTCAAACATTTACATTGCCTTGACGGATCACATTTATTTTGCGATTCAGCGTAAGAAAGAAGACAGTCAGGTGACAGCGATCATGCTGCCAGAAATGAAATTGCTCTATCCAGAAGAATATGAAACGGCGAATGAAGTCGTGGCGTTAATCAATCAACGCTATAACACAGAGTTGGGAGCAAATGAAATTGGTTTTATTACCATGCATATTATCAATGCGGAATTAGGCGAAAGAAATAGTTTAAACAGCTTAAAGATATTAGAAATGACAAAGACGATTCTTGAGGATTTGGAGAAATCTTATGGCTATGATTTTGACAAAGATTCATTGACCTACCATCGCATGATGATTCATATCAAATTTTTAGTGAAACGTCTGATTTATCAAGAAGAGTCACCAACTGAAAATATTGGATTTTTCACCAGTACCTTTAAAGAAAGTGAACCATATCAAACCGCAACAGCGATCAAAAAAATGATCGAAGAGAAATTTCAGTTGGATGTGCAGGAAAACGAAGTCGTTTATCTGGCCATTCATTTAGCAAGAATTCAATAATCAAGGGCGTAACTATTCGGTAGGCGCAACCTTTTGATGCAGAGCGAACATTCATTTCTGCAATCATTGGGTTGCGTCTATTTTTAGTATAAAAAAGAAAGGATGGAAAGAATGGGAAAAGTAATCTTTAACTCAGATGATTTTGGCTACAGCCATGGTGTGAATTACGGCATAGTTGATGCTTATCAACGAGGAATATTAACTTCAACAACTTTGATGGCAAATATGCCGGGATTCGAACATGCGGTGAAGCTGAAAAAAGAATTAACAGATTTAGGTGTGGGTGTTCATCTGACACTAACCTGTGGGAAACCATTATTGAAAAATGTCGATAGCTTGGTGGAGGGTGATCAATTTAAGCAATTATCATTTTATACAAAGCCCTTTGAAATAGACAACGATCAGCTATATCAAGAATGGAATGCTCAAATTCAAAAGGTTTATCGAGCTGGAATTATCCCGACCCACTTAGATAGTCACCACCATACGCACACCTTTGGGAATAATCAGGAAGTTGTCATTGCATTGGCTAAAAAATATGATCTGCCGGTTCGCGGGAATTTCGAGAAAAAAACAGAGGTTCGACACGTCGATTATTTTGAACCGTATTTTGATGATGTTGGCGAAACAATTAAAGAAAAAAGGCAAATTGATTGTTCAATTAAAGACTATTTAGAACAGCTGTTGACGCTTTTACGCGAAGATAAAACCATCGAAATTATGTGTCACACAGCATATCTTGATCAGCAACTATTAGAGGGGTCAAGTTTTGTTTATCCAAGGGTCAATCAGGTGGAATTTCTGATCCATTCAGAGTTTGCATTGCAGGTTAAAAGGGATTGTTTGATTGAGTTGGTAACTTACAAAGATATTTAAAATGAGGAGGAGTTTAAAATGTCGAGTTTAAAAGCAAATGTACAAAAATTTGGGAGAGCGATGCTGCTTCCAGTGGCAGCGATGCCTTTGGCCGGATTGATTATGCGTCTTTCGGCAGATGATATGTTGAATATCCCTGTTATTGGGGCTGCGGGTAATGCGGTATTTGGGAATTTGGATATCTTGTTTGCCATCGGAGTAACGATTGGTTTTGCTAAGACCAAGGATAAAGGGATTCCTGCACTAACAGGATTTCTAGCGATCGCAACATTGAAAAAGGGCTTAGAAATTATGAATCCGGCTGTCAACATGGGAATCTTTGGCGGAATACTCTCGGGGCTTATCGCAGCTTGGACGTACAATCGTTTCAAAGAACAAAAATTACCGATGGTGTTCTCTTACTTTGCAGGTGAGAAGTTTCCATTGACGATGGTGATGATATTACAGACAGTTACCTCAGTCGTATTTGGCTTCTTATGGCCCTTCGCACAAGCGGGAATCGACAGCTTCGCACGCTTGTTAGTTAATATGGGAGCTTTAGGAGTGGGAATTTTTATGTTCCTTAATCGGCTGCTGATTCCTTTTGGGCTCCATCATGTACTGAACACCTATGTTTACTATGATCTGGGGAGCTACACCTCGCCGAGTGGCGAAGTATTCCGTGGTGAGATGACGCGTTTTATCAACGGTGATCCACAAGCAGGATTATTCTTATCAGGCTTCTTCGTTATCATGATGTTTGGCGTTCCTGCAATTTGTTTTGCTATCTATCGTGCGGCTTTCAAAGAAAACAAAGAAATGGTTAAAGGAATCATGGGTAGTGGTGCGGCAACGTCATTTATTTCCAACATCACTGAACCAGTCGAATTCAGCTTTATGTTCCTTTCTCCGATGCTTTATGTCGTACATGCGCTATTTGCTGGGCTTGCCGGAATCGTGTGTTACTTGTTGAATATTCGGATTGGTTTTACATTTGGTGCTTGTATCGTGGATTATTTAATTAATTTTAGAATCGCGACCAACGCTATTCTCATCATTCCAGTCGGAATCGTATTTTTCGCCCTGTATTACTTTACTTTCTATTACCTAATCAAAAAACGTAATATTCAAACGTTAGGCAGAGAAGCAGCTACAGAATATGGAATTGAAGCAGTAGAAGAAGAAAAGGAACTCGGATTAGCCAGCAAGAATTATGAGTATATGGCAAAGAAAATGCTGCAGGCCTTTGGCGGAAAAGAGAATGTTTCAGATGCCTTCAGTTGTAATACACGTTTGAGAGTTGAGGTTGAAAATCCAACGATCGTCGATGAACAACGAATCAAACAGTTAGGTGTCAGCGGTGTGATCAAACCGACAGAAAAAAATTATCAAATTATTATTGGGTTAGAGGTTACTTACGTAATGGCTGAATTCAATAAATTATTGGAACAATAGAAAGGAAGAGAATAATGACAAAGAAACAAATTATTACGATTGCTGGCGGAGGCAGTACTTATACACCAGGAATCATTCAAGCGGTGCTAAACAATGCAGATCGTTTACCGCTTTCAGAGATTCGTTTATACGATATTGATGCTCAGAGAAATGCCGACATGTATTTGATTATTCAATACATGTTGAAGAAAGAAGGATTTAAGGATGTGGTCATTTCATCAACCGAAGATCCTGAAACAGCGTTTACCGGCTGTGATTTCATTTTTTCACAGATTCGTGTCGGTGGTATGAAGATGCGTGAAAAGGATGAAAAAATTCCTTTAAGTCATGGCTTAGTCGGACAAGAAACCTGCGGATTAGGCGGGTTTGCTTATGGTATGCGATCAATGAATGGTCTATTAGAAATTGTTGGCTATGTTCAAAAGTATGCGCCTGAAGCATGGATTTTAAATTATACAAATCCGGAATCAATTGTTTCAGAGGCTGTTCGGAGACAATATCCAAAAGCAAAAATGATCAATGCCTGTGACATGACGATTTCAATCGAAGAAACGATTGCTGTCAATTATGGCTATGATCGAAAAAATTGGATTCCAACTTATTATGGACTGAATCATTTTGGCTGGTATACTTCGATCTATGATAAAAATCTGAAGCGCGATGTGATGCCAGAAATCATTGAAAAATTAACAACTCAGGAAATGGAAGTAGCGGATTTTAATGCTGGAGATAAAACATGGCAGGAGGCTTTTAGCATGATGTCTGTTATCACAAAAAATTTCCCGCAAAATATTCCGAATAATTATTTAGAGTACTATCTATATCCAGATATGGTCGTGGAACATGCTGATAAAAATTACACACGCGCCAATATGGTAATGGAAGGCCGAGAAAAGAACACGAAGGAGATGGCGGAAAAGATTCGGGAAGGCGTAACAGAAGATATCCTGAACTTTAACTTTGGGGAGCACGGCCAGTACATCGTAGACATGGCAACCTCTTTACTGAATGACGAACGCCGCCGTTTTATGCTGATTGTACCGAATCAAGGAGCTATTCCGAATCTGCGCGCAGATGCAGTGGTTGAAGTACCTGCTTATGTTGGCGCAACAGGTGTAGAACCGATTTCTCTAAGGGAACCGATCTGTGATTTCCATAAAGGACTGATGGAGGCACAAGTAGCAGCAGAAAAATTATTAGTTGATGCCTATTTTGAAGGTTCTTATCAAAAAGCATTGCAAGCATTTACGTTGAATCAAACAGTACCAAATGCTCGCGTAGCAAAGAAAATTTTAGATGAAATGATTGAAGCCAATAAAGAATACTGGCAAGAATTAGTATAGAGGTGATGAGAGGATGCTCTTTTTTAAAACGAAAAATATTCTAAAATCTGTAGCAAATGGACGAGTTATTCCTTTAGAAGCAGTTCAAGATGAGGTTTTCTCTTCAAAAATGATGGGAGAGGGCTTTGCAATCGCTCAACATGATGGCCATGTCTATGCTCCGATTGAAGGAATTGTTGAGAGCATTTTTCCGACGCTGCACGCTATTACAATTGAATGTAAGTCCGGTGAAAAACTTTTGATCCATATGGGATTGGATACGGTGGAACTAATGGGGCTGCCTTTTTCAGTCAAAGTAACAAAGGGACAAAAAGTAAAAGCTGGTACTCTATTGGCTTCGATGGATCTACACCAAATAGAAAAAAGTGGAAAAGATGACACGATCATCGTGGTCTTTCCAGAGATGACTAAGGGACAGCTGCTAATCGAAAATCAAATCGTGACACTACAGGATGGACTATTTAAATTTTAAACCAAGAACAAAGACTGGGTTTTACGCTCAGTCTTTTCTTGAGCAAATATTTTTAAGTATTTAGGAGAAATTAATGGCTACTTTATATTTATTACCTGCTCTTGGGTGGGGGCTTATGCCGATTATTGCGAATTTAACGAAGGCGAAGCCGATCAATCAGCTGCTGGGAACTTCTACGACAGCACTCTTACTGGGAATTATCTTTACCGTGATTGTTCAACCTACGTATGATTGGCTTAGTTTTACAGCAGCATTTCTCTCAGGCTGTTTCTGGTCTGTTGGACAATATTTGCAATTCAATTCCTTTCAATTACTGCCAGTGTCTGAGGCGATGCCTATCTCAAATGGAACTCAATTAATTGGGACAACCTTTATCGCGGCAATTTTTTTTAAAGAATGGACCAATCTTACTATGATAATGATTGGAATGACTGGAATTTTGTTAATCATTTTAGGAATTCGTTTAACCTCTTATATAGAAGAACAGGGAAAAAAGCAGTCGAACACGATAAAACGCAAAGCTATCACTCTTTTATTACTATCCTCAGCTGCATTAACAATTTATGTGACATTGCCGCAAGCTCTTCTAGTTAGCGGAGCAGTGGTATTATTTCCACAGTCGATCGGGATGTGGTTCTCTTCACTATGCTTAACGATTATTAAACGAGAAGAATTCGCTTGGTCAGAGGTTGTAAAGAATTTGGGAACTGGGATTGCTTGGAGTATCGCTAATTTAAGTTTATTTTTCGCCATGCCAATCATCGGAGTAGCAAAAAGGTTTACATTTTCCCAGATGGCGGTATTGATTTCTATTTATGCGGGCATCTTTATTTTGAAGGTACGAAAGACTAAGAAGGAATTAGGTATGATCAGTGCTGGAGCAGCAGTAATTACACTAGGAATATTCTTGATTGGATCAATCAAATAAATTAAACAAGCGTTCAATCTTAACTTTTTATTGTAGATACTGAGAACAGTACAGGATAATTAAGAAAATATTAGGGTCTAACTATGTGGACTCATTTTTATGTTTATAACGCCTTGTTAACTTAAAAAATTAATCTTCTTTACAAGCCATATTTGTGATAAAATACTGTCGACGAAATTAAAATACTGTCGACGAAATTAAAATAGTGTCGAGGAGGTGTTATGATGGAAGAATTAAAAGAACGCATTGTCAATTATGTTACAGAGAACTCTGAGATTAAAACTAAATGGGAAAACAATACCGCACAGAAAATAGCTGAAAAATTGAATGTTAGTCGTAATATTGTCTCTCAATATTTGAATGAATTCGTAAAAGATGGAGAATTTGGAAAAATCAATACCCGTCCAGTAATCTTCTTTTCTTTACCAGAGAAAGTTTCAACTCAACAAATTTTTAGCTCTTCAGAGGAAGCGGAAAAATGGTATGATAGCTCTTTTAGGTTTGGAATAGAAAGGGTTATCGGAAGTCAAGGAAGTCTGCGAAATATAATTGCTCAAATTAAAGCAGCAATCTACTATCCGCCAAATGGCTTACCCATTTTACTTCATGGCGAGACTGGAACTGGAAAAAGCTATTTAGCAAATTATGTATACAAGGATTTGTTGGCCAATAATTATATCGAAGAGAAGGCGTCTTTCATTTCCGTTAATTGTAGTGAATATGCCAATAATCCAGAGCTTTTCTTGTCCAATTTTTTTGGGCATGTAAAAGGTGCTTATACAGGAGCCGAAGATGGAAGAAAGGGATTAGCAGAATTAGCCAATAATGGGGTCTTATTTTTAGATGAAATCCATGCATTGAGTAATGAATGTCAGGAGAAACTTTTTCAGTTTATGGATACAGGGAAATTTCATCGGATGGGTGATAATGAAAACTGGTATACATCAAGTTGCTGGATTATATTTGCAACATCAGAACCACCTGAGGATAAATTATTATCAACTTTGTTGAGAAGAATACCTGTAAAGCTGACACTTCCAACATTAGACAGTCGTTCTCTTTATGAAAGAAAACAGCTAATCAAGATTTTTTTTAAATCAGAAGAAGAAAGACTAGAAAAGAAAATACTGATATCTCAACAATTATTAGACTTTTTATTAAACTATCGTTTTAGTGGAAATGTTGGCAATTTGAAAAATATCATTCAATTAACCTGTGCCAATGCCTTTTCTTTCTTAAATGATGTGGAAGAACTTTATATTCAAATGTATCATTTACCACAATGGGTGAATTTCAATGGCATGAAGGTTATGAAAAGACAGAATGAATTAAAATATATTCAAATGGATGATTTGGAAAAAGTAGACGAAGTTTTTAATATCAACGAACTCATAGAGTATCTTTATCAAACGTGGAAGAAAGACACTGATAAGCAGCAGCTTTTTGAGAAATATGATAGATATTTTAGACAAAAGAATGTTGATATCCAAAATAATTCAGCTTTAACATATCCCACCTATCAAGAAATTCGATTTAGACAGTATGTGAAGGAAATAGAGAGAGATTTTCAAATAGAATTTGACTATTATTATCTTCAAATAACGTCGATCTTTTTGAATTCTTGGATTTATCAAATCCAATTAACATCGGACGATAAATTATATTCCTTCATCAATGATATTAATAGTTGGTGTAGTCGAGAAGTTCAATTAGTCAATCGTTTTATTCAAATAGGGGATATTTATTTAACAAAAATTCAAAAAAATGTTTTGGTTATTTTATTTAAGTTAATGTGTAGTAAAGAATTTCAGCAAAAACGTTTAGCACTGATTTTGGCTCATGGAGATCTAACGGCAACCTGTATAGCAAGTACTGCTAATAGGATCGTTGGGAGATATATATACGACGCCATTGATATGCCACTAATGACTTCAAGTAGTGAGATTGCAGACAAAATTAATAGATACTTACAAGAGTGTACCGGATATGAAGAAATTATTTTACTTGTTGATATGGGTTCACTGGAGAAAATTTATCTAAATTTGGAACTAGACGCTCAAAAAAAATTCGGACTACTAAATAATGTTTCAACAAGAATGGCTATTGATGTTGCCAATCAAATATTATTAGATTTACCACTTAAACAGATTCTTGAACAAGTAAAAGAAAACCAAAATGTGGATTATATTTATGAATCATCAAATATTAAGAAGGATATGATTGTCTGTTCTTGTGCTAGTGGATTGGGCACTTCGTTTAAATTAAAAAAGATACTTGAAGATAGCTTTCCAAGGGATACTGATCTTGTCATAGAAACGTGTGACTATTACTCTTTAGCGAATGAAAACTATTTATCGGAGCTTCGTAAAGAGAATAATATTCTTTTTATTGTTGGAACACTAAATCCACATCTAGAAGATGTAGAATTCTTTTCAATTGAAGATATGATTTTAGGAATGAATATAAGTAAATTCTCCAATCAATTGAATAGACACTTTAATGATAATGAACTGAAAGTTTTGAACAAGAATATTCTGAAGAATTTTAGTCTAACGAATTTAATGGAGCAATTGACCATATTAAATCCGACTAAATTATTAGAACAGGTTTCAGATGCTATATACATCTTACAAAATGATCTAGGAATTTCATTTGATAATAATACGTGTTTCGGATTATATGTTCACATTAGTTGCTTAATTGAACGATTAGTAAAACAAAATACTTTGGAAGACGAAATTTATTTCAATGAAACGAGTGAGGAATTTCAAAAATTTCAGACATATTTTAAGCAATCTTTCAGTGTCGTTGAACATTATTATAGTGTCGACATCCCGATCCATGAGGTTAAATACGTTTATGATTATGTAAAAAGAGCTTGATTTATCAAGCTCTTTTTGTTTTGGCATGGTAATTGCTTGTAAAAAAATGAAAGATAAAGGAGGAAGTATTTATGAGTATTGTTATGTCGAGAATTGATAACCGTTTATTGCATGGGATTATTGTCACGCAATGGGCACCAATGTCTAAAGCAAATAGAGTGATGGTGATCGATGATTCTGTCGCAAATGACGACATCCAAAAATCAAGTATGCGTTTAGCTAGACCTGCTGGAATGGCTGTATCAATTATCACTGAAGAAACAGCGATTGCGAATTTTAAAAAGGGGAAATACGATCAGGAAAAAGTATTTGTCATCGTGAAAGAGCCGGAAACAATCCTTCATTTAGTAGAGAACGGTATTAGAATTGACCGACTAATTGTTGGCGGTACTGTTGTTAAAGATAATGCATTACAGCTATCTTCTAGAGCCTATGCCTCAGATGAAAATATCAGCACGTATAAAAAATTATTGGATTCTGGTGTAGAAATTGTTACACAATTTGTTCCGGCGGATAAGGCACAGGAAATTCAATCAAAATTAGGATAAAGGGGTAAGGATAATGCATTTTACTATTTTTCAAATTATTATGCTGACTGTATTAGCATTTATTAAACATGTTGATTATTATGGGATTCCGATGATCTTTGTAAATTACGCAGTCTTTTGGGGATTATTCACAGGAGTTTTGATGGGTGATATAAAAACAGGTTTGATTGTTGGCGGTACAGTTCAATTGATGTCATTAGGAGTGGCCGGTTTTGGGGGTTCATCTGTACCGGACTATGGAACGTGCGCAATTATTGCAACGGCATTCGGTAGCCAGCTTGGAGTAGAAGCAGGATTGGCAATAGGATTACCTGTAGGTATGTTAGGGGTGCAGCTAGATGTAATTGTCAAAATCTTAAATGGTTTTGTTGTTCGCAAATCACAGGAATACGCGAATAAACGAGAATTTAAGAAAATGAATAGTGTTTTGTGGTTGGGGCCAATTTTCTTTGGTTTATCTGCAGCAATTCCAGTATTTATTGCCGTTACTTTAGGGCAGTCTGCTGTTAATTACGTTTTGGATGTTTTACCTAGTTGGTTTATGGATGGGTTAACGTTAGCCGGAAAAATGTTGCCTGCTGTTGGTATTGCGATGTTGTTACGCTTTATGCCTACAGGTCGATACATCAGTTATTTACTTGTTGGATTTTTCTTAGCCGCTTTTTTGAAGGTACCTATTATTGGAGCGGCGATCATAGGATTCGCTTTAGCATTTAACGTGTATCATCGAGCTGAAAGGGATGCAAAAATCACTGCTTCTGCGGGAGCTTCTGATGGCGGATTTATTGGGGAGGATGAATAAAATGAGCGAAAAATATCAAGTAACGAAAAAGGATCTTAGGAAAGCGAACTATCGTTGGTTGATGTCAGTTTGTACCTTTAATTATCAAACACAGCAAGGTGCATCTGTGACTTACGCATTGTCACCTATTTTAAGAAAATTATACAAAGATGATGATGAATACATCGAATCTTTAAATAATCACTTTCAGTATTACAATACACAGCCTTGGCTGGCCGCTATTATTTTAGGTGCTTGCGTTGCAATGGAGGAAAAGCAAGGATTAGAAGCAAAAGATGCGATTAATGACTTTAAAGTTGGTACGATGGGTCCAATTGCTGGTATTGGGGACTCTCTTTTGATGACGATGATTCCAACCATCATGGGATCAATTGCGGCTTATATGGCTTTAGAAAATAATCCTGTAGGAATCTTCTTATGGTTCATTTTAATCATGGTTATCTTCTTTTTCCGAATGAGAGGCTTTGAATTTGGTTATAAGCAGGGAATGAAGATCGTTACTGAATACGGTGAAAAGATTAATTATTTAACTGAAGCTGCTTCAGTATTGGGGTTAACAGTTGTTGGATCATTAATTGCTTCAGTTATCAGTGTTTCAACGCCACTTAAATTCACTTTTGGTGAAGTTAGTATGAAAATCCAACCAATGTTGGACAAAATTTTACCAACATTAATTCCAGTAATGATTACTGCTGCAGCATATTATTTACTTAGTAAGAAAAAAATCAGTATGACCATTTTAATTCTACTCGTTATTGTTTTTGCGATGGTTATGGCTGCATTTGGAATATTAGCGTAAAGGAAAAGGATTTGAATTATGAGAAGATTGATCATTGCTAGCCATTCAACACTAGCTGAAGGTTTTAAAGAGACACTAGAGTTTTTAACAGGTATGCATAATCAAATTAGTAGCTTATGTGCATATGTCGAAGAAACTGATGATATAGATGAACAAATTAAAGAGTTAGTGGAGACTACAGACGAAATAATTGTTTTAACTGACATGGCTGGAGGAAGTGTAAATCAAAAGTTTTTTCCCTATATTTCTGACAGAGTGCACGTAATTTCAGGAATGAATCTTCCCTTGGCAATGTCAATCGCTTTGCAATTAGGAAATGATAATTTGGATATTGCCGCAATTATTGCGGAGGCACAACAACAAATCATCTATATGAATAATCAAAAAAGTGAAGAAAAGATAGAGGACGAATAAGATGAATTACTTGAACAATATATGGCTCCACAAGGGAGAGGAAAGCAGAACTATTTCACCGGAAAATAGAAATGGTGAAAAAGGGAAAGCGGCAATGACAGCGAGTCATCTAGGAATCGGCAGAAAAGGGTCACCTTCTGTTCCGATAAATGCTGGAGAGACAATTACTTTAGCAGAAATGGAAGGCCCTGGGATTTTACGCCATTTTTGGATGACAGTGACAGACAAAACAACCGCTGGGAGTTTCGTCTTACGTGATTTAGTTTTGCGTATTTATTGGGATGATGAAGCAACTCCTTCCGTAGAAAGTCCATTAGGAGATTTTTTTTGTAATGGGTTTGGAACAAGATGCGAAGTGAATTCCTTACCAATCGTAGTGAATCCAACATCAGGGATGAATTGCTATTTTGAGATGCCATTTCGAAAAAAAGCTAAGATTACTTTAACGAATGAACATCCTGAGTTTATTAAGCACATTTTTTATACATTTAATTATGCATTGACTGAAGTACCGGATGATGCGATGTATTTTCATGCTAAATGGAACCGTGAACCTATCACGATAAAAGGAAAAGATTACACTCTTATTGATGGAATCAAAGGCACTGGGTATTATGTAGGAACCTACTTTGCTTTGTGCGCATTGGAAAGATATTGGTGGGGGGAAGGAGAATTTAAGTTTTATATAGATGGAGATGAAGATTTCCCTACGATAACATCTACAGGAGCAGAAGATTATTTTGGCGGCGCTTGGGCTTTCCATAAAAAGAACTTTGGAGAAAGGGCATATGCTCAAAATTTTAATACGCTATTTATGGGCTATCCTTTTCAATCCAAAAGAGATCACACCCGGGATTATTTTAGTGCCGGAAAACCTAATCCCAATCCAGTTCATGGTTTTGGCGATGATGCTTTACCGATGCATGGGTTGTACCGCTGGCATTTACCTGACCCCATTAGTTTCAAAGAAAATTTACGTGTTACTTTCCAAACTCTAGGAAATGATGACATCAAACTTTACGAGCGTCAAGACGATATTTCTTCTGTTGCCTATTGGTACCAAAAGGAACCACATGAGTCTTTCGAAAAACTATTAGACAGGGAAGAACGAATTCCTAGATAAAAGGACGGTGGGGTAAGAAATGTACGGCTCAATAGAAGCAGGTGGGACTAAATTTGTTTGTGCCATTGGCAATGATGATTTAAAGGTTTTAGAAAGAGTGAGTTTTCCTACAACTACACCGGATGAAACAATGCGTTTGGTAATTGATTTCTTTAATCACTATAAAGAACAATTAGAAAGCATTGGAGTAGGGTCATTTGGACCGATTGATATCCATCGTGAATCAAAGACCTATGGACATATCACCTCTACTCCAAAGACTGCCTGGAAAAATTTTGATTTTGTTGGAATATTGAATAAGCATTTCGAAATTCCAATTGCTTGGACAACCGATGTGAATGCTGCTTGTTACGGGGAGTATGTTTCAGGCCATGGAAAAGGTTTATCCAGTGTTGTTTATTACACGGTTGGAACTGGGATTGGTGGAGGAGCTATACAAGACGGGATTTTTGTTGAAGGGTTTAGCCATCCAGAAATGGGGCATATGTTAGTTAAGAGACATTCAGAAGATACCTTCTCTGGTACTTGTCCTTTTCATCATGATTGTCTCGAAGGATTGGCATCTGGACCCGCTATCGAGATGCGTACGGGAATCAAGGGACAAGATCTTTCTATAGAAGATCCGTTCTGGAAAATTGAGGCGGATTATATTGCACAATGTGCCTATAATACGACCCTGATGCTTTCACCAGATATTATAATTTTTGGTGGTGGTGTCATGCAACAAGAACATCTGAAAAAGAAAGTACAAAAACGTTTTTTAGAACTAATTAACGACTATGTTGATACGCCAACTATCGAAGAATACATTGTCACACCTAAGTTAGCAGATAATGCAGGAACTATAGGATGCTTAACTTTAGCAAAAGATGTTAGCATCAATTCTTAAGCAAAGAAGTATTAGTCAATAAAACGTGTATGAAGCCCGATCAACTTAATGTGGTCGGGCTATTTGTATTCAGTAATATCTACTCACGCCACGAGGGTCTCATCAAAGGTGATCATATTTTTGTATGGATGACTGCCTTAATTATTAAAATATTCCTCAGCCTAGAACATTGGTATAAAATATACTTGTAGGAGTATTTTAAAATAGGGGGGATCACATGAATAAATCAAGAAACCAATATCATAAATCTCATTGGTTCAATTATGTAATTGTTTTTCTTCTAGGGATTATATTAGCTATATTGCTATTCATTATATTTTTTAATAATAATCCTGAATCGAGGAATGAAACTTTGCAATCTCAAAAAGTTAGTGAATCAACTGTATCTAGTCAGCAATCTAGCACCGAAGAAGCAGCAACCAATCAGCTTAAAGATGAATATCCTTATGGGGTAGATGTCACGAACAATCAAAACATGACCTTTAGACCTAAAGGCGATAACGTAGGGACATTACACAGTGGAATTTCAATTTTGATTACGCCAATGGATGGTGCTTATTCTGTTAGGTTAGCCCATAGCTATCACGATGCGGATACTGATATTAACGATAGTTCTGTCTATAAATCCCAAAGAAAAAATACTACGACTAAAAAGATTTTTATTCGAGGCTATGGATCAACTCCTCAAAGAGATATAAGTATAAATACTGAAATAAGCTTAGATACTCAGTTATCAAACTCGGGAGAAGAATTTTCAGACTGGCAAGGTGCAAAACTTTATTTATTTTATGCTACAGACGGCACACTATCATTAGCAGTTCCAGATATTCATGTAGGAAAAGAGGGACAATATATGGAGTATCAGCAAAAATAATCCTATAGAATAGTCGAATGATACTTGAAATGAATAAAAAATATCTTATAAACGTAAGACTACAATTATTATTTTAAATTAGATAGGAGGATATATATGAAAAGCAGAAAATTAATACTACTAACAGCATTTGTTTCTATAGGATTGGTGGGTTGTTCTACAAATGATTCTACCAATTCTTCGAGTTCTTCAAAGGAGACCAGTGATAAAGCTAGTTCTAGTTCAATCATTGCTAGCAGTGAGAACAGCAGCACGATTACTAGTTCAACTTCCTCAAATGAAATTACTGTAACTTCAAGTAGTTTGGAAAAACGAACTGACTCTACTGGTTTAGAAGAGAATGCTATATTGATTGGTGATTATACGTCCATGAATGGGACTTGGACCAATTCAAATGGGTATCAATTAACATTTAACAATGGTGAAGTTACTCTTTCAGGAGATGGAGTCGGAGGGGCGACTCACTTTACATTAAACGAGCCCGTGAAGCAAAGCAATGTAATTTTTTTATCATTTGATCCAGCGCCGGCTCCAAATGGAATGAATTTGATGCTTGCTTTAAAAGGTACTAGTCCATCCGAAGGGTTAGATGAAGATGGTACGGATTCAAGTAGAGATCGGATTATAATGGGAAACAACGGCGGAACAATGTTGTTTGCTCCTAAAGAAAAAGGAGGTATTCCGGATACAGCTTATTACAAAGACAATTAGATATTCAACCTATCCATTATTTAGTTTAAAACTGAAAATCCCCCTCGATCTAACAAGGCATTTTTCCAAAATACGAAAGATACCTTGTATTCGTTGTTCATCCGATTTTACTAAGTCATAGTAAAACTCGCAAAATTACAATCTATCAAACATTATTTTCCTGATCATCTCTATCAAGCGTTTTTCCGACATCGCGCTCAAACACTCTCAGCCATTTCTGGAGCCAAGTGATCTTCAGTCCGAATTCATGGGCATTTTCTAAAATCGAACCGATCTCGTAAATGATCAATAATGCTGTCCAGATTAAGGCTACATTGATTGGCAGAGTAATCCCTACAGTTGGGGCGATTTTGTCTAAGGCAGCGGCGCAAATGATCGTGGAAAAGGTGATGAATTTCGTAAACAAGCCATAAAGGTTAATCGAAGACACCCAGGTATGACTTTTTAATGCTTTGACGTATCCGGTGGTGAGGTCCAGACCAACCATGGTCAAAAAAACGCCCATGATCGGTAGACTTCCGCCGAATAAATAATTGATTAAGGGAATTTGTATCATACTACATTCCCCGCTTTCTAAAGTAATTGATGCCCCTGCGAAAAGAAACTCGCAGGGGGGAATAGCTGTTGATCCCTACGCATTATTTGATTGTCAACGAACGGATTAAATTGGGAAAAGGTTTATTCCCGCGGTGTCTCAGGCGGTCCTTCTTTGTTTTTCTTCCTGATCTTGTGCAGCCATTGAAGGAATCTGCTTTGTTCTTTCATGTCTTGGTTTGATGACTCGGTTTCCATTAAAGGCATAGCGTCTGATTTCTGATCGTTAAGCTGGTTATTGCTTGATTGTGGAAGCGACTCTTTTTCTACTTTAATCGCTGCTTTTTCCGGTGGAGCGATAGTCGTTAATTGTTTAAAATAGCGACCATGAGGCGTTGTAGGTAGTGTAGATGGCTTTGGAGTCGTCACTGTCGCAGGCTTCTCCGGTTTTTCCGCGACTTCAAAGCAACGTACTTCCTCAACTGGCTCGCCATCATAACGAACGCCTCTTGTTTCATGTTCCGGATCAAATATCAGGGTTTCTTTATAGGTCACGACCTTGGCGGTGACCACAGAATCAAATAGTTTTACGCCGTTTTGTGTACAAATGTCTAAGTTCGTCAATAGTTCGCAAGCTTCTTTGATCTGTGGCGCCGATAAGTTGGGATCGAGATCTTTGTATTTCCAGTTGTGGGTTCCGCCATCACTTTTTCCAAAGGTGGCAATTAAATCTTTGGTCATTGTTCTGTTCCTTTCTCTGATTTTTTCTCTGTGTAGGTTTATGGTTTTTCTCAAGGTTCGCCAGTTTCTTCTGGTCGGACAAATGACATAAGGGAGCGGGCAACAGAGACAACTTTTTCACCGAATTTCTTTACTGGAAAGACCCTTAATTTCATGGTCTTCCATTCCGGTGCCATAAAATAGTCTTCGAAATAATAAAAGAGGCGTTTCATGGTGCGTGTCGCTTTGGTATGCATAAATACGTCGCGGACAAGATCCTTTAGAAAATGATCAAACTCCGCCGCTCCTAATTGGCAGCGTACTTTCAAGGCTAAGATATATTTAATCGTGACACTACTGTTTTGTGTTTCGTGATAAAAATTCGTGATTCGTTGTTCGAGTGTTTTGGCTTTTAAGTTGAATAACTGCCGAAACGACAGTGTTTGTATAACATTCATTGATGCTCATCCTTTCATTAGTAGTAGAGGAGGGCGGCGATGGCGCCGCTCCTCAGTGACTTAAAAAATAATTGTTTCAATGGTTTCGACGTACTTGGCACTTTCAACGGTGTTGAAGAGGTCTGCGCCATCCTTATGACAAAGCTTGACGTCGGTCATGCGTTGCAGTAATCCTTTGATTTCTGTGTCAGTCTTTTGAGTATCGGGATCATTGAAGCTCCAGGTGTGGTTCTTCCCTAAGCTGTTTTTAAAGGTTTCGACGATTTTTAACATCTTTCATGTTCCTTTCTATGATTTATTTGGTATAGCGCGATTGGCTGGTCAGGATCACACCATCTAGCTGACTGCCTTCAACTGATAAGGCTCTCATGATTTCTCCCAATTCCAATACCTTTTCTTCGCTAGGCTCATCCATCACATTCGTAAAGGTGATCTTCTTAGTTTTTTCTCCGCCTGCATCGATTTCTACTTGTAGTTTATTGCCGATTTTTTGAATAATCCTTGTTTCCTCCTAAATTTTTTTGTTTCCGGCCGGTGACTAAAAGATAAACGATTTCAAAAAAAAGTGCGAATCGCAAATTGACCAAAAGGGGGTCAATTTGACCTGTTTTTGGGTAAAAAGTGCTGTTTTTGATAAAAAAGCGGTCAAATTGGGGGTATAATGGTCAAATTGCGATTTTACAAGTGGAATAAAAATGTAGTATAATAAAAAGTTTTTATAAAACGATTCCATTTTTTGCATAAAAAACAATAGCTTCATGTACATTCAAAAAAGAAAAGTTGGGTGTTTTTTTCTACACAGTAGATAGAATTCCATTTTCGTTTAGTATTTCGAGTCTGTTGAAAAACAATCAGAGAATACAAGGTGCGATTTATCGAACACGTAAAACCAATTTTTGAATACAAAAAAATAAGATTTGATCACAAAATATTTTTATTGGGTTTATCTCTTAAATGATTGGCTAATTGACATTTTCTACAATAATTGAAATATGGGAGCAGTTACTTATTCAAACTTTCGTCAGAATTTGCGAAGCTATATGAAGCAGGTCAACGAAGATGCTGAGACTCTGATTGTAACAAGTAAAGATGTAGAAGATACAGTCGTTGCCCTATCTAAAAGAGATTATGATTCTATGCAAGAAACATTAAGAGTATTATGTAATGGAAAAAATTCGCAGGTTGATTAAGGACATTGATCGTCCACCATTTTCTGGTTTAGAAAAACCTGAACTACTAACACATGATTTATCTGCAAACCCATCAAGGAGAGTTACAGGCGAACATCGGCTAATCTATAGAGTAGAAAAGGAAACAATCCATTTTTATTCTGCAAAAGATCATTATTGAGTTCTCTAAAGAAAATGCACTTTTTACCGATGAAAACTACGATGAAATTGCAAATGCAATACCTATGAATAAGCTGCCGACTCTCCTAGCAAAAGAATCGCTTTTTTATCTATTGTCAATCTAAAAAACTAGAAATAGCCGTAATTCCATGCTATAATAAGTTTGCGAAATGTGAAGATTTCGAATACCAGAAACACGAAAGCCCTACTCTGCCAGGAGTAGGGCTTTTCTTTTCACCAGATGCGACGGCTGGCGCGTGGGTTAATTAGACAGCTGCATTCAGTTGTCGTCTCGATCACTTAACCAATGATCGACTAGTGTTGTCACCAGAGCCACAAAAAGAGGTGCGACAACTAATGTGAAGAATTCTTTCATACCAAAAACACCACCTTTTTAGGCAGCTGCCGTTGTTAGTATACCATATGAAAAAGTCTATAAAAGCCTGTCATAACAACAAAATGAAAGGTTTTAAGAAAATGTTTTTTTCTAATTATTTTGATACAAAACAACAGAATTTGGAACGAAATTGCGTATCTTAATAATGGAGAAACTGCTATGGATATTCCTGTGAGAACTATTTTTCCAACTACCGTCAAACAAAGAAACTAGAGTCAATCACCATCTCACGCTATAATGAAATTGCGACAAACGAGAAAGTCGATACAAATCAACACAAAAGCCCTACTCGGACGAGGAGTAGGGCTTTTCGCGACAGGCTAGTTTTTTGAAAGCTTACTAAAGATTCGCTATATCATACAAAAATTTTTGGTCGCTAAAAAAACAAGCCCCCAACTCCGATCAGAGTTGGGGGTTTAGCTATATGATCGACTCCAGAGAAGCTTTGTACAAGTATCAAGGGAGCGATTTAGGACACTTCATCATAGGAAATAACGATTTTTCACTTTAACGTTGAAAAATCGCTGGAAGCGTCAAGCTGGATTGAACGTTAACATTCTTAGATAATCAGAAAGTATTTTGATACGAATGAAAATTAGTAGATTAATTATTTATACACCGCTATTTTTCAGGGTTCATAATTAAAATCTCTGAAAGAATAATTCTTTTCTATTTGAATGCGTCCTTACTCACTTGACTGATTATATAATTCGGTGAGTAATGCTCTGATCCGATCATAAACGTCAGCTGTTTCAGGGATCGGGCTTTGGATATTTTGAATGATAAAGAGGTCTCTGTATCTGTATTCATCGTCTAGTTCCTGCCACTTCAAGGAATCTGTTAGTGCTAATTTGGAGATAATTGATTTGCCTATATTGTTTTCTAATAGAGACAATATTACTTCACTGTTATTTGCTTTGATGATTTGCGGGTTTAGATGATTAGAGTACAGATAGGTCTCGTTGATAAGATACATCCCAGAATCATGCTCTCTAAGAATCCAATAATCTGAATCAATATTGCCAGCTAAAACGAGCTCATCTTTATAAACGAACTCCTTTTGGATCAATGGGGAAACAATGGATTTTTCAATCAAGCCGATATGGGCTTTGTTTCCTTCAACGGCATCGATGACTTCTTGCGAGTTCATAATCGTGATTTCAAAAGCTATTAATGGAAATTCAGCAATCAGCTGCTCCATAATTTTGGGTAATAGGTGTACGGCGGTGGTGTTGGAGCAACCAAGGATGCAGTCAGTTTTAAAGTTTTTAGAATTTTTTGCTTGGGCAAATACATTAGATAGGGAGTGTAACGCTTCGACGACTTTAGGGTATAAAAATTCGGCTTGTTTCGTAGGCAGGATCAGCTGCTTTCCTTTTCGATCAAACAGCTTGAAGCCTAGTTCTGCTTCTAATCTTTGGATCTGCACGGAGATGGTTGGTTGTGTTTTAAACATGAGTTTGGCTGCGGTGCTGAAATTTCTCGTTTCATACACAATAATGAACGTTCGCAATAATTCTAACAACGGAATGACCTCTTTTCTATTAATAAAATTTATAACGGATATGTAAAATCATTATTTTACAAATAGTTCGCTGGTGTTTATTATAGGGGTGTAAAAAATATATATCAAGTGCTATCAAATAATTTGATCGTTTAGAAAGGATATACCTATGAATAACACACTAAAGAATTTTCTGAAGGCTATACCAATACCGATTTGCGGACTGATCTTAGGAACGGAGTCACTGGGGAATCTATTATTTTCTGAGGGATTTGAAGGGATCGGAAATATTTTTTGTTATACAGGTCTTTTGATGATCCTTGTATTTCTTTTAAAAATCGTTTTTACCTTTAATGATACGATGGCTGCATTGAGAAATCCGATTATTGCCTCTGTAGCTCCGACATTTACGATGGCGTTAATGGTCGTTTCCGTATTTTTAGACAGATTGTTTCCTAATCAAATCATGAATAACGCGCTATGGGTAACGGCGATCATATTGCATCTGGCTTTGATGGGCTATTTCATTGCCGTGCATATTCTGCCTGTGGAGGTCACGCTTGAATATGTTTATCCCAGCTGGTTTATTACCTTTGTTGGAATAGGCGTCATTCCGAATACCTCGACCGTGTTTATCAAGGAATTAGGGCAGGTCGCTGTTTGGATCGCTTTAGCTTTGTATTTAATTCTGCTGCCAATCATCGTTAAACGAATCCTTCATAAGAAAATATTTGAGGATTCAGCGATTCCTTTGATTACGATTCTGACAGCGCCAGGCTCACTTTGTTTAGCTGGTTATCTATCTGTTTGCAATCAAGTCTCTTTTCCATTTGTTATCGGGCTGCTGATCTTATCCCAGTTGATTTATCTTTGCATCGTTTTTAATATGAAAAGAATGCTAAAGGTCGGCTTCTATCCAAGCTATGCGGCGTTCACGTTTCCTTTAGTTATCTCAGCGACGGCGATCTTCAAAGCCTCCAAAGTTTTTGAAGAGCTTCCGATTTTACTGACAGTTACTAAAGCGTTAAGTATTTTAGAAACGCTTTTAGCAATTCTCGTTGTTTGCTATGTCTTAGTGAAGTATGTGATTCATCTATATGATCAAACAAAGGTCCTAAAGGTAAATCGGGAATTTTAAACAGAGTGAATCGCTGGTGCTTTCATTACTATAGGAGTTAAAATAAATAACAGAATTTTTCTCGCGATCGTTTGGAAATCAGCGGCGCAATCCAATAAAATGAAACTACTGATCATCAACGTATACTAAGACGTGTGATTGGATACACAGAGGATACGAAAAAAGGAGGGGAACTCAATGATTCTAATTACAGGCGGTCAAGGTCAATTAGGAACGGAGCTGCGTTATCTACTAGATGAAAAAGCGGTGGAATACGTGGCGGCTGGTTCTGATCAGCTGGATGTTACCGATAGAGTAAGGACCTACCAGTTCATCACCGAACTGAAGCCTGCCATCGTTTATCATTGCGCAGCCTACACCGCTGTTGATAGAGCAGAAGGCGTCGACAAAGAATTAAACGAAAAAATCAATGTCGGAGGAACACGTAATGTAGCAGAAGCAGCCAAGGCTGCCGGTTCTATTTTGGTCTATATCAGTACGGATTACGTTTTTGATGGGATGAAAGAAGCTGGATCGTATCAAGAAGAAGAGCTGCCCAACCCTATTAATGAATATGGCCGTACGAAGTATCTAGGCGAAAAAATCGTCGAGGAATTACTGACTGAGTATTACATTATCCGCACCTCATGGGTATTTGGAAGATTTGGAGACAATTTTGTATCCACGATGCGTAATTTGGCGGAGACACAGACACGCCTAGCCGTGGTGGAGGATCAGTTTGGACGGCCTACTTGGACACGTACATTGGCCGAATTCATGTATTTCATGACTGAACAGGAAGCGCCCTTTGGTATTTATCAGCTATCGAATGAAAATAGCTGTTCTTGGTATGAGTTTGCCAAGGAAATCCTAAAAGATACGGATGTAGAGATCATCCCAGTAGCATCAAAAGATTATCCGCAAAAAGCAGCACGTCCGCGAACGTCAATCATGGATCTAAGTAAAGCAAAGGCACTAGGCTTTGAGATTCCAACTTGGCAGGAAGCCTTATCAAATTTCAAGTGAACAAAGATTATTCATTGGAGATGTGATTAATGGAAAAAGCGATAATTACAAGCAAAGAGCGAATAACTGAAGGTGGGTGTAACGCCTGTGGATTTGTGAAATGTATCACCTACACCATTCATTTCGAAGATGGAAGAAGTGCGGCTCTAGACGCGTTGGATTTGCCGTCATTGGTTCGGACCATCGCGATAAAAAATGGCTGGAGAGAATGGGTAGAAATAATTGGGGTAGGTGAAGAGCGAGTACATCTTGTAAAGAATTCACAGGTAGTGTCGATGGATGAGACCGCTCATGAAATCTGCTATAAAAAAGAGTGGCGACGCATCGAAAGTCCGAAACAATTTGAAGATACAAAACGCTTATTTGAACAAGTAAATGAGATATTAGAGACGATCTTCGATGTTGAGGGCTATTTAATAAAGCTAAGAAAAAAGAAATGTTTAAGCAATTAGAAGGGATGACAAGAATGGTTGGCATAGGGGATACGATCACTGCGAAGAATGTCCATGGAGAAATAATCTCTGGAGAAATCAAAAAAATTTACGCGAACTCTGTTTTAGTATTGAGTCAAACAACTCCGCAGCTTGTCTGTAAGAAAGAGATATATCAAATGGGTGATTCGATAGAAGAAATAAGCGATCCAATCATCGGGAAGACGGAATTCACTATTTCAAAATATCGGAGCGCGTAATGCAGATGATCCACTGAAGCGTGAAATCAGTGATAAATACTAGAAAAATAAAAAAATGGAGTGAATTCATATGAAACGTACAAGTAGAAAAGTTGCCGTAGTGGGAACAGGTTTTGTCGGGACAAGTATAGCTTATTCTATGATCAATCAAGGAATTATCAATGAGTTGGTCTTAATCGATGTCAATCAAGAAAAGGCAGAAGGAGAAGCGCTTGACCTGTTAGATGGTATGTCCTGGGCACAAGAAAATATTAAAGTGTGGGCCGGCGATTATACGGACTGTAAGGATGCTGATATTGTCGTTATCACAGCAGGTGTTAATCAAAAACCTGGTCAAACACGCTTGGAGCTGATTGATATCAATGCCGGAATCATTACCAGTGTCGTGAAAGAAGTCATGGCATCAGGCTTTGATGGTATTTTAGTAATCGCCTCAAACCCAGTGGATGTTTTGACCTACGTTGCTTGGCAAGCATCTGGCCTACCAAGCAGCAGAGTCGTAGGAACAGGAACTACTCTTGATACCACCAGATTTCGTAAAGAGCTGGCCGAAAAATTACAAATTGATCCAAGAAGTATCCATGGCTATATCATTGGCGAACATGGTGATTCAGAAGTAGCTGTCTGGTCCCATACCACAGTTGGCGGAAAACCATTGTTGGAATTTATCGTAAAGAACAATCGGCTAACAGTAGATGATCTAACCACGATTTCTGATAGTGTAAAAAACACCGCCTATGAAATCATAAACAGAAAACAAGCGACTTTTTACGGCATCGGGATGAGTGTCGCGAGAATCGTGAAAGCCATCTTGAATAATGAGCAAGCGGTGCTGCCTGTATCTGCTTATCTCAATGGAGAGTATGGCGAAAAGGATCTATTTACTGGAGTGCCATCAGTCGTAGATCAACACGGTGTACGAGAAATCATCGAACTAAATATCGATCCAGAGGAAAGAAATTCGCCGCATCAAGCAAGCAGCTTAGAGAGGTCATTCGTTCCTTGGATACTAAAAAGAGTGAGGAATAAGAGTAAACAATACAAAATACCGCTGAAGCTTGAATGTATAGCTGTAGCATTGCTTGAGCGGTAGGTATAATTTTTCATAAGTAAAGGGAGCATGCAACGCAATTATTTGCGAAGTATGCTCCCTTTATTTAGTTGTTTAATCTTTTTTGTGGTTTCGATATTCTCGCAACCTTCTCTACTTGTTTGCGTATTTTAGAGTAAACGAATATAGATGGCACACTAATTTCCATGCTATAATGTAGGCGAGAAAAGCCTTTCAATGTGGAAACGTGTCCTATCTGAAAGGCTGTGAGAACGATGCAAAAATACTTACCAACAAACGATCTACTGTTCAAGAAATGTTTTACCTCTGAAGATTCCCTGCATATACTAAAGGCATTTGTCAAAGATTTACTCGGTATTGAATTCAAGCAACTGAAACCAAAAGTAACGTATCACATCGATAGCTATAAAAAGTCCTTTGATGAGCTGGATATCACCCGCACCGAAGTGGATATCTTAGCGATCGGTGAGGATGGCAGTCACACCACGATTGAATGTCAGATACAGCCGCATATGTACTTTCGCGAACGAACCATTTTTTATCTGGCGGAAGCATTTTGCAGTCCCTTCGGAAATTTAGAAACCGCTAATTTTATTAAAGGAAACAATTTTTCCGCATTACGTCCCGCATATGGAATCAATATTATCGATTTTCACTTGTTTGACAAAAAACAGCCCGCTCTGCAACGCTTCCGTTTACTAAATGAAGAAAGTTCGGTTCCCTTTCTCGGAACCACTGGCAAAGAGCTGCTGATCGCCTGTTTCCTTAGCTTTAAAAAACGAAACAATCGAACAACAAAGCGCTGCTTATCATTGGCAATACTTTTTCAAAAGTGGTACAGTCCACGCTACCGTCCCAGATTACATCAAAGAAGCGAAACAAAAAATAGACTATTACAAACTTGGAAGGGAGGAAAAAGAGATGATTATGAAAATCGATAAATCCAAAGCAATAAACGATGCAGTCATCTCCTCTGTTCGACTAGAGAGTGAGAGGATGGGGCGTGAACGTGAGAAATATTTGATTGCGCGTAACCTCATCGAAATGAAAATGCCGCTTGAACAGGTTGTGGAAGCTACTGGCTTGGATCTTGATACGGTTAAGCAGTTGCAAACTCAACATGGTGATTGATACTTTGTCTACTATTCCTGAAAGGAAAAGATGTCTATGGGAATTGATAAAAAAACTAAAGTCATTAACGACGCTGTCGCCGCTATCTCTCAACTGTATGGAGGAACAGCCGGACTTGGACAAGCAAAAGAAGAGGCACTTAGAGAAAAATACGAACAAGCATATAAACAAGAATACGAACAAGCATATAAACAAGAATACGAACAAGCATATGAACAAGCATACAAGGAGGCATATGCAGAAGGGGTAGAAATCGGAAGTAGGAAAGTGAAAATTAAGGCTGCGACATACCTATTAACGAAAGATTATTCCATCGAAGATATTTCTGAGATGACCAAACTAGATGTTGATACTGTTAAAGAGTTAGCAGTTAAGAAGTAATTTAAAAAGTGATCATAATAGCTGATTAAAGCGATGAGATACTTGATTGTTGGTATCCTGAAAAAATTTTACAAATTGTATCCAAAAAGAGTGAGTCAAACACCCGTAGATGTTTGGCTCACTCTTAGTCGTTTCAGCTAGGGGGCTGAAGGATTTAAGGTTGTTTGCCGATATAGGCTAAGATACCGCCGTCAACGTATAGGACATGTCCGTTAACAAAGTCAGAAGCTTCAGAAGCCAGAAAGACTGCTGGGCCTGCTAGATCGGTGGTAGTACCCCAGCGACTCGCAGGAGTTCTACCTAAAATGAAGTTGTTGAATGGATGGCCTTCCTCACGTAGTGGAGCTGTTTGAGGTGTTTCGATATAACCAGGGCCGATGCCGTTACATTGAATGTTGTATTGTCCATATTCAGAGGCAATGTTTTTCGTTAACATTTTTAGTCCGCCTTTTGCAGCAGCGTAAGCACTAACAGTTTCACGCCCAAGCTCGCTCATCATGGAACAGATATTGATGATTTTCCCAGCTTTCTTTTCAATCATGTCTGGCAGGACTGCTTTAGATACAATGAATGGGGCATTTAAGTCAACATCAATGACTTGGCGGAAGTCTTCAGCCGCCATCTCAACCATTGGAATCCGTTTGATGATCCCGGCATTATTTACCAAAATATCAACCGAACCAACGTCTTCTTTGATTTTAGCAACCATCGCTTGGACCTGTTCTTCGTCGGTTACATCGCACACATAGCCTGTGGCCTTGATTCCAGCTTTTTTATAGTTCTCATTTCCTTGATCCACTGATTCCTGATTGATACTATTAAAAACAATGGTCGCTCCTGCAGCTGCCAATGAACTGGCAATCTCAAAACCAATCCCATATACGCCGCCTGTAACCAAAGCTACCTTGCCGTCCAATCGAAAATTATCCATACTAAATGTCATGATAAAACTCCTTTTTAATTTATTTTTTTGTTGTAGTTTTATTTCAGTTGATCCATCGGTACCATATCCATATCAGTGTAAGTAATGTTTTCCCCGCACATCGCCCAGATAAAGGAATAATTACTTGTTCCTACTCCTGAATGAATCGACCAGCTTGGTGAAATAGCCGCTTGTTCATTCTTCATCACTAAATGCTTGGTTTCATCTGGCTTGCCCATCATATGGAAAATGCGCGTATCCTGTTCCATATCAAAGTAGACATAAGCTTCCATGCGACGTTCATGGGTGTGACACGGCATCGTATTCCAAGAACTGCCGGGCTCTAAAATGGTGTAGCCCATTTGCAGCTGACAGCTTTCGCAGACATTCGGGTGAATGTATTGATAAATTTTGCGTTCATTTAAGGTCAAAGGTTCGCCAGTTTCCATCGGTTTGATTTGATCGATACTGATTTTCACGTTGGGATATTTATGATGCGCTGGCACAGAACTAACGTAAAACTTCGCTGGATTGTCCGCGTCTTGTGAAGAGAAGATGACTTGACGTGTTTCTTTCCCAATGTAATAGCCATCTTGTTTTTTCATTTCTTCTTTTTTTCCGTCAATTTCAATAAATCCAGGCCCGCCAATATTGATAACTCCTAACTCGCGGCGTTCTAGAAAATAATCCACACCTAGTTCTTTAGACAGAACGATTTCTAAGGGCTCTTTTGTAGGGGCAACACCGCCGAAAATCATCCGGTCGTTGTGGGTATAAGTTAAGGTGATGGTTCCCGGCTCAAAAACTTTTTCCACTAAAAATTCATCTCTTAATTGTTCTGTTGAATATTGACGAATATTTTCGGGGCTATGGGTGTAGCGTGTTTCCATGTTTTGCATTGCTGAATTCCTCCTTGTGTTATGAACCAACTGTTTTTATCTAATAGTATTTTTTCGTAGCTTGTAACTTCTTATCGCCTAATTTTTCCTGATCCAAGGGCTAAAAATGCTTCTACCTCTTCTTGACTAAACTGATTGCAGTCGCCATGAACGGTATGCTTCAAGGCTGAGGCCGCTGTCGCGAAATCAACCACCTTTTGATACGAATCCTTCATTAAAAGGCCGTGAAGAATACCGCCAGCAAACGCGTCGCCGCCGCCGACCCGATCAATAATTGGATCGATTAAATGACACTGAGATTCATAATAAGCACCATCAGCCCATAATGTTCCAGTCAGTTCATTCACACTGGCGGAATGGACTGTCCGTTTTGTAGAATAAAAAACAGAAATATTCGGATAGGCTTCCTGCATTTTTTGATAGTAATAAATTGTTTCTTCTTTATCTGACTCACCAGTATAAGGGGGGATGCCTAGAAAATGCTGGGCATCCAAGCTGCCTGCCGAACAATAATCTACATAGGGTAAAATAGCTCGGATTGATTTTCCCGCTTCTTCCGGTGTCCATAATTTTCCGCGGTAATTCACGTCAAAACTGATCTTGCAGCCCGCTTTTTTAGCCGCTTTCAAAAGTGTTACGGTCAGTTCTCGCCAGCTAGCTGAAAGAGCAGGGGTGATGCCAGATAAATGGAAAATATCTGTGTTCTGGAATAATTCCTCCAGTGTCCATTCAAGCTTTTCCATCACAGCAAAGCTTGAGCCCGCACGATCATAGACCACACTTGCGCCACGTTCGCCGACGCCAGCCTCAAGATAATAGGTTCCAAGTCTAGGGCCTCCCATCAGAAGCTGAGAGGTATCAACGCCGTAGCGATTCAGATGCTTTTTCACAGCATGTCCAAGTTCGTTCGTGGGTACCTTACTGGCAAAAACCGCGTGATGCCCATAGTTTGCTAAGGAAATTGCGACGTTGGCTTCACCACCGCCATAATGAGCAGAAAAATCTTCAGCCTGTGCGAGTCGTGTACCAGCTGTGGTTGAAAGCCGCAGCATGATTTCCCCTAAAGTAACAACCTTTCCCATGATTAGCCTCCTTTATGAGTTTATTTTCAAGTTTCTATTTAACGATTGAATGTGAGATTAGTGTCCTTTTATTTCATGGAACTTCGTCATGTATTGGGCAGCTACCTCGGTTACTTTTTCAAAATCGCCAGTTGCCGCAGGAGCTAACAGATTACCGCCAACACCGACCGTAATGACTCCAGCTTCAAACCAATCAGCCATATTGTCTAGGCTGACTCCGCCAGTTGGCATAATATTCAACTGAGGCAGAGGCGCTTTAAAGGCTGGAATAATCGATGGACCGTATGCACTTCCTGGGAAGAGCTTGATGATGTCCACGCCGCTCTTCAGCGCCTGTTTCATCTCGGTAATCGTCATGCAACCGGGTAAATATGGAATTTGATAGAGGTTGCAAATTTCTGCTGTTTCTTGATCAAACGTAGGGCTGACAATATAATCAGCGCCAGCCATAATTGCCAATCGGGCAGTCACGGCATCTAGCACAGTGCCAGCACCAACAACTACTTCTGGTGAATCTTGATAGGCCTCAGATAGTTCTCGGATTACTTCGTCTGCCTGTGGAACAGTAAAGGTTAGTTCGAGCCCATGCATGCCGCCTTTTACAATCGCTTGACTAGCCTGTAATGCTTCTTCCTTTGTTTTCCCGCGGACGACCGCAATAACGCCAGCCTTTTCTAATCGCTGTAGAATCTCAATCTTTTTCACATTTACCACTCTTTTCTTATTTGGAAATCATATTTTATTATAAGGAAATTTATAGTTTCATTATACATGGAATAGGAGAAATTGCAAACGGTTTAATGAAGAAAATTGTTTTTCTTTCTATTTTGTTTGAAGAAAGAGCACACCAGCTTTCAAATAGAAAAAAGCTGATTGGACAGATTCGTGTCCAATCAGCTAAGCCATCTTTTTTTATTTGTTTAACAGCTGTTCCAGCTCTCTTTTGGTTTGAAGGATTGTTTGAATAATCAATTGTTTTTTCTCATCGTTTAGTCGGTATTTAGGCATACTGACACTAAAAGCACCGATCGCTTTTCCATCTTTTTCTAAGGAAGCCCCAACACAAAAGATATCTAATTCGACTTCTTCATCGTCAAAGGCAATCCCTGAATGCCGGATTTCCTTCAGCTCTTTTGCCAATCTCAGAGGGTTGGTGATCGTATTTTCTGTATGAGGAACCAGCGTGTGCTCTACCAGATATTGATCAAATTCCTCCTGAGAAAAGTTTGCTAGGACAGCCTTTCCCATAGCAGAACTGTATAACGGACGTGTGATCCCAATCTTTGACGACATACGAATCGTTTGGTGCTTCGCTTCCAGCTTGTTTATGTAGAGAATTTCATTATCGCTCAAAATTCCTAAATGAATGGTTTCGTCAATCGTTTGCTGAAGCTTTTCTAGATAGGGAAGAGTAATTTCTGCCAGATCTATTTGTTCAAGCCGTTGGTTGGCGTAGCGAATTAATTTTGAACCTAGCCGATAGGTTTTATTCTCACTTTTTTTTACATAGCCAATTAGGACTAGGGTGTCTAATATTTTAATAGTTGTTGAAGGTGTCATCTTTGTAGCAGCTGTAATTTCCTGAAGGGATTGATCAGGCTCCTCTGCTAAAAAATCCATAATTTTGGCTGCTTTTATGAGTACCGTTCCGTAGGGTTTTGCTTCTGACATCTCTCTCATCCTTTCTATATAGGAAATTATATACGATAAATAAGAAAAATCAACCGCTCAAGTAAAGCAAAAAAGACCACCCTTGTGAAAATGGGTAGTCTTTAGTACAAATGTGCTTGATTTAAGGCAGTGTAATCGCTTCTTGCGTGTCACTATCAAAAAAGTGACTCTTATTTAAATCAAAGGCTAAATCAATTTTCTCACCTGGTTGATGGAAATCGCGAGCATCAACACGTGAGACAAATTCTGTATCGCCAATTTTTGAATAAAGCATGGTTTCTGCACCAAGTAATTCGGAAACAACGATCTCTGATCTTACAGTAGCTTCTGGTGTCGCATCTATGACAATTTGCTCGGTGTGAATATCTTCAGGTCGAATGCCAAAAATCATTTCTTTGTCTTCATAGCCTTTTTCGACTAAGACTTTATTTTTCCCTTGCGGAATTTTTAAGTTCAGTCCATGCTCATTGGTAATACAGCCATTTGATAGTCTAACGGTGAAGAAGTTCATCGCCGGAGAGCCAATAAAGCCAGCTACAAAGACATTCTTAGGCGTATTGTAGACTTCTTGCGGGGAGCCTATTTGTTGGATAAAGCCATCCTTCATGATGACGATTCGATCCGCCATGGTCATGGCTTCAGTCTGGTCATGGGTAACATAAATGGTGGTAGTATTTAAGCGTTGATGAAGTTTAGCGATCTCTGCTCGCATGGCGACTCTCAGCTTGGCATCAAGATTGGATAAAGGTTCATCCATCAGAAAGACTTGCGCATCTCTGACAATTGCTCGTCCTAGGGCAACACGCTGTCTTTGACCACCAGATAAAGCAGAAGGTTTTCTGTGAAGATACTCAGTCAAGCCCAAAATCTCAGCAGCATTTTCAACCCGATTTTTTATGTCGTTTTTATCAAATTTTCGCAGCTTAAGCCCGAAAGCCATATTGTCAAAGACTGTCATATGCGGATAGAGTGCGTAGTTTTGGAAAACCATCGCAATATCTCTGTCCTTGGGTGCAACATCGTTCATCAGTTTGCCGTATATCAGAAATTCACCTTCAGAAATATCCTCTAATCCAGCGATCATTCTTAAGGTAGTAGATTTCCCGCAACCTGATGGGCCAACGAATACAATAAACTCGCGATCCTTGATATGTAAATTATAATCCGTGACCGAGTAATTCTCATTGTTCTCATATTTCTTGTGGATACCATTTAAAGCGATTTCAACCATGTTTTGTTCCCTCCTCGATTTGTTACTCAAACTATACATGATTGCGCTTTCTTATCTCAACGTGAATGTACACAAGAAAAGAACGAATTTTTGTATAGTTTGCCGAAATCCTAGGAATGATCAAAATTCAAGATAAGAAGATAACCAAGAAATAAAGCATTCGCTTCTTTCAAATTAAGTCCTGTTTCAGAATAAAATTTTTCAATTTTATTATAGTAGCGTGTTGCGATGCATATACAAATCTTTTGCCGTCGAGCTGAGATTTCCAAGATTGTTCCAAAGCACCGGAATAATCTCACACATCTCACTTTTCTTAAGCCATATCGTATAAAGTTCCGATAAAAGCACGCTGGCTTTTATGTTCTCGTTTGAATAGAAGGACATCGCCACATTGGAGATATCTTTGCATTTCAAGTTTGTCGTCGTTTCCCAAAAGACTGTTTGCTCTTCAGAAAAAAATTCAGCAAATTTATGTTGGCTAGAATGAAAGGAACCGACAAATAATCTTGTCGAAACATTGAAATCTGTATCAAGAGCTAGAAACAAGCCATCAAGGTCATTGGTACTCAAATAGTCATCGGATTCTTTTTCAACGAGAAAGGCGGTAGTTTCGGTTGTAAAAAAGAAGTCTACGATATTCGGAAAAATTTGTTTGATTTCTTCAATCCAAAGTTCTTTTAGCGGGAAATCAGAGGTGCTAAGTTTTATTTGAATCACTCGGTAATGGCCTTCTTGGTCAATTGATTTGTTTTCGAATAAAAATGAATACCAAGAATGTTTTTCTTTATCAATTTTATTTTTACCAAAGAGAAGAGTTAAGAGTTCTTCTTCACGGGCAGTTAATTCTTTTCGGTATCCGAATGAATCCAGCTTCTACGGGAATAGCTATATCATCAGGACTATGATCGTTTGTGGTCTGCAATGAAGAGGAGGGGAACAATGATTTGATTTCTTGATAGTTCATAAAAGCAGCTCCTTTATAATAAATGATCGGCAGCATTCAAGCTTTATAATTCGTCATTTATCTTAAGAGTAGAAGGTATATTTGGAAAAGTCAATTTCAATCTGTAGGTTCTAAAAGTAATGTAGGCAGTCTTTTGTCTAATAATTTCTAAAGGGAAAAGCATAAAAAGTTTCGGGTGTTCGTTCTTTTTAATTTGGTTACTGGTGTTTTTATGAAAAAGGATGGGTAAAACAAATGTTGGTGAACTACGCTAGTAACCGCGTATGGAGCAAAAGACATCGGCGTTAGTTTGGATATTCAAATTTAGAGTCAGTATCCATATCAGAATTATTCTGATTCTAGCAACACTGATCTATATGTTGATTGAGAGAACACTATAAGAAGAATCATCGTGTAACTTGCAACGGTTTTTTTTGTGGTCATTTTGGGTTAGAAATAGCGATTATCTTCATGTAATTCTATAGTTTAGAGAAGTTTAGAACGCATAAGAATTCAGGACAAATAAAAAAATTTAAAAAAAAGAATAGTATTCAAGAAGTAATAATTTTCAACTTGATTTTTCATATTTTATAATCTGTTTTCAAAATTTTTGACTGGTTCTTTGTTGATTATTTTTAGAAGTTATCTGAGAAATCTCGTTTTCTGTTTTAGCAATCATAATAAGTCGACTTAAATAAGAATGACAAGTTACTAATAATGTTTCTTTGTCAAAGCAAGCTGGATTTCCATTTTTCTTCATTTTGTTTCATAATTATGATGACTAAGAAAACGGATACTCGGTGAGTGGAAAGGAAGCGAAATACATGGAAATGAAGCAGCTGACAAGGAGACAACTTTTTACAGTCAAAAAAAGGGAAAACCTAGAGAAAAAAGTGTGCAAATTCTGGGAAGAGACCGGAAATGTAGATCTAGTAATAGAATACATTATCGCGATCATCTTAAGAAATGCATTGGTGGTTAGTGATTTTTCACTACCTTGCAAAGACCTTGTTCGTGAGCTGCTTTTTCATGCTGAGCCGAGTGAAACGCTTAAAAAGTTTTGTCCATTCTTGAAGGATTATGTGGAAGAATCTGAATGGATCATGGTTATTAAACGTCTGTTTAAAACTGAAACAAATTATTACAAAGCAACCAAAAAGATTCGAATCTATGAGAGCTACTTGAAAAACAAAGGGACTGCTGAAATTACTGAAAAATACGATAGCTTTACACTTATCTCTTACTTTGAAGATGAAAGTGGGAAGAAGCATGCATGGAAATTGAGAGACGTTGATCCAAAGAACACCCTTGAAGAGACGAAGCGCATGCTTGGCATTCTGACAAAAATGACAATTTTTAAAAAGGGAGATATACGCCAATTTGCAAAATTCTTAGATTGCGAATGCCAAGGAACCACTACGCTTTATAGTACACGAGCACCTAAAGAGCAAGAAGCAAAAGAAGTTGTTGTTGAACCTCAAAAAATAAAAGCGGTTACAGATGCAGAGTCAGATCTATTGAAGGGCTACGACCTTCATTTGCTGAATAAGGAACAGCTGATTACGTTAATCAAAAGCTTACTAAAGGAAGCAGAAGCGATAATGCGTGAAGCGGAGCTCGGTGAGGTAAGTGAAGAAGATTTTGACATGTTACCTTACAATAAAGTAATCTCGCAGAAAACGAGACTAAATGATCGAATTGTTCCGGATACTTCTGATAAAGAGCGGCGATCATCTAAGTCTAATCAATCTGAACCAGAAAAAGGCGAAGAAATACCGTTTTTAGTGGCAGCTGAAGCCAAGATGGAAACATCTCTCGAAAAGCCTACCGAAAAACCACCAAAATCCAACAGCGCACCCAAAAAGAAGTATACAAAAACGGAACGGGCGTTACTGAAAAGATTTAGCAAGGTATAGAAGAAATTTTTTATATCCCTTTTTCAAGGGTTATTTGTCATGGACATAGCGATTTTAGTTATGGTAATAAAGATTGATTGTATTGCTTTTGGGATTTTAAGGAGAAGTGTGTCAAAAGAAGAACTGCAAATGAAGAATCGATTACTCATTGGATAATCCAGCATGAAAATCTGACAGATCCTGAGATTACAGCTTTTGCTGATTAAAGAATTAAGTGACTGATTTTCCTACACATAAAGATTCACGAAATTTTAGATAAATATTAAGGATGCGGAATTAGCTATGATAAGGCAATTCCGCATTTTTTTTAATCAAAATATTCACGGCACTATAATTTTGAGATAATCAAATGGTACGCCTACTGTTATGGTCAACAGTAAAAAAAGAGATTTTTTAAACTATTCATAGTTGTCATTAATTGAAGCTTGCTTTAGCAACGATGATTGCATGATTGTTCCTGCAACTTTTTTGTTACCAATGGCGCGAACTTTTGTGGAAGACGCTAAAAAACTGGATAAATAAGTAATGGTCATGATTATCTGGATTGCAGGGATTGACTTGTACAAATAATTGCATGATTGATCCTGCAGAAAGTTCGGCTCCAAGCTCTCTTCTTTCATTATATGATTCAGGTAGTAAGAGAGAAAGAAGGGCACACAACATGCAATTAGTAAATGGTTTTAAGTTGATGGATTATGCAAAAGAAAAAGGTTTAGTCTTACCTGCATTCAACACAACCAATTATGAGCTTACGGCAGGAATCATTCGCGGCTATCAGGAAAAAGGCTTAGGAGGATACATTGCTATTTCATCGAGTAATTTGAAGCTTTCTAACCCAAAGATTATCGCTGACATGGTTAAATCAGCAATGAAAGAAGCGTCTGTTCCAGTTGCCTTACATTTGGATCATGGAAAGAGCTTTGAAGATGTGAAGGCGTGTATTGAAGCGGGATTCACTTCGATCATGGTAGACGCGTCACACCTGCCATTTGAAGAAAATATTAAAGAAGTTCGACGAACGGTTGAGTATTGTCATTTTTATGGAATACCGGTGGAAGCGGAGCTAGGAGCGATCGGTGGTAAAGAAGATGATCATATTTCCGAAGAAGATGCGAAAACCAATCCTGAAGATGTCAAAGAGTTTGTTGAGCGGACCAACTGTGATTTGTTGGCGGTATCGATTGGAAATGTGCATGGGATGGATCTGACTCCGAATCTAGATTTTCCATTGTTAGAGAAAGTTGCGGCGCGATCATCGGTTCCGTTAGTTTTGCATGGTGGTTCGGGAATCCCTTTTGATCAAGTTAGAAGAGCGAAGCAGCAAAATTTGATTAAAGTAAATTATGGTTCCGATCTTCGTCAGGCCTTTATCCGAACCTTTGGTCAAGCCTATGAAAGAAATCATAATGAATTTGATATTATGTCGCTTTCAAAACTGGCGATCGACAACGTCGAAGATCGAGTAAAAGCCATCATCACCGAGGTAAATGAGAAATAAGGTTAAAACAGGGAGGGAGATAACGTGTTAACAAAGAGACAAAAAGAAATGATTCAAGAATTTGAACGACACAGCCCCTCTTTTTTAACTGCTGACCATTTTGTAGAAAAATTTCAAGTAAGCATGCGTACAGTGCAATCAGATATAAAAAAAATACGAGAGCATCTAGCGACTACCCGATATGCTGAGCTGATCTCAGTGGCATCTAAGGGCAGTCAGTTGATCATCAAGGATTATACGGCTTTTCAAGTAAATATTCAGCAAAAAGAGATCATAAGTGAATCAAATCAATCAGATCGAGTAAGAAAATTGTGTGTATTACTGTTGAATCAGAAAAGGCCGATCAACCGTCAAAAAATTCTTGATCAGCTATTTATTGCTTCGTCAACGTTGAATATGGATTTAAAGGAAGCAGACAAGCTGTTGAGTAATTATCAGTTGAGTGTGGAGCGAAATCGAAATTCAGGGATTTTTATCAGTGGAAATGAATACGATAAAAGAAAATGCTTATTGAAATTGGGTCATCTGGATATCCATCAGGGTCAAAGCAATATGGAAACCGAAGAATCCTTCCGGCAAGAGATTGAGATGGTTTTAGTCAGTGTTCTTTTAAAGCATCATTTTCATATTTCCGAAACGCTTTTCCAAAACCTGATCGTCCATATCGAAATGGCGATCAAACGAATGAAAAACGGCTTCTATATCGGTTCAGATGAATTTGGAGGAATCACGGACTTCGACTCAGAGATGGAGGTTTCGACAGAAATATTTCAGCGTTTGGCCGAACGTTCCTATTTCAAGGTTTCGCAAGAAGAAATTCTTAATCTGGCGATCTATATCAAAGGTAAAAGTGATTATGAAAATGACGACTATATCTCTGAAGAGGTCAATACCTTCATTCTTCATGCGTTGAAGGAAATCAATGAAAAATTTGATATTGATTTTCGTCAAGAAATTGATTTACGAATTTCATTAGCTTTACACCTGATGCCATTACTCACAAGAATTGAATACAATATTCAAAATGAAAATAAATTGCTGGATCAAATCAAGCAATCCTTCCCATTAGGATTTGATATTGCTGCCTATATGTGTATGCTGCTGCAAAATACGATCGACAAGAAAATTGAAGAAGGCGAGATTGCTTATCTGGCAATTTACTTCAATCAATATCTAGCCAAATACAACGATATTTCCGGCAAGAAGCGGATTTTGATCATCACTAGCTTAAAACGCAGTGAAAGTATTCTTCTGAGGCAGCGCTTCGCTACCTGGTTCTCAAATGAAATTACGATATTGACTTTAGTGAATACCCATGAGGTTGGATTTCTGGATATTGAGGATTATGATGTCATTTTTACGACGGAGCAAACTGAATTGACTGATAAAATGGGGGCGATTTTGATCAGCTTTTTCCCTAGCGAACAAGAATATTCCAAAATCAAATTAGCCATCGATGGCTTCAATGACAAATTTGAAATCGTCAATCTGTTTGATGAAGCACTTTTTCGATATGGTCATTTTACCAACAAGAAGGAAGTCTTGGATAAGATTTGTTCTATCTCTGTTTCAAAAGTTGGCGATAAGGTTTTTCAATTAAGAGAGGCAGTTGAACTAAGGGAAGAGATCGGCAGCAGTTATTTTGGAAATGGTATTGCATTGCCCCATCCGATCAATCCAATCCTTGCGGAAACGTTTGTGTCAGTCATTTTACTGAAGAATGAACTTGATTGGGATTCAGATGGGAACAAGGTGCATTTGGTCATGTTAGTTGCGATTGAAAAAAATAATGCCAAGGTGTTTCAATTATGGAACTATCTAGCAAAAATCATTCAGGAAAAAGGATTTGTTGATCGCGTCATCAAAAATCCGACTTTTGAGAATTTCCGAGAAAATCTTTCTCAGCTCTTGGATGAATACATTTAGTAGAGACTAGGATATCCGTTCTGCTTTTGCAGGTTGCGACAAAAGAAAGTGAAATCTTTGGTTACAAGAGTTGTTGTACCAGCGATTTAGCAGAATGATCTACGTGGTGAAACTCAATTTTTATTTTGAAAAAATAAGTACATTAGACATGAAGTAGGAGGATGAACATGAAATATATTTTTGTGTCACATGGTGATCTCGCAAAGAGTATTTTAGAAAGTGCCCAGATGATCGTTGGGGAACAGACAGAGGTTAAGGCTTTTGGCTTGTACCCAAAGGATGATATCGGCGGTCTGAAGGCTAAAGTCAAACAAGCAATTGAAGAATTTGGCGGCGGAGGGGATATTATTTGTTTCACCGATCTATTCAGCGGCAGTCCATTTAATGCGGTGGTTGGATTGATGGGCGAGTATCCGGTTCGTCACATTACCGGAATGAACTTGCCGATGGTGCTAGAGGCTTTTATGGCTAGAATGAATGAAACGAATTCAGCCGAGGATATCTGTGCCAAGCTGCTACGTGAAGCTCCTGCCACATTTATCGATGTCAATAATTATTTAGGCGTAAATTTAGAAGATTAATACAAAAAACTGAAAAAAAGGAGCGAGTAACATGAAAAACATTGTTTTTGCGCGAGTAGATGATCGATTGATTCATGGGGAGGTGGTTACAGCTTGGACGCCTTCATACAGTATTAACCATATCATCATTATTGATGACATTGTAGCCAGTGACCCTTTCCAAAAAAGAATATTGAAAGCGTTAGCACCGACGAAGGTCAGAGTGGATGCCTTTACGACTGAAGAGGGAATCGAAGAGCTGAAAAAACCATTTAATGAAAAAGAACGTGTTTTACTCTTAACCAAGACACCAATCACGTATGCCAAATTGGTTGAAGGTGGGATTGATTTGCCGCAAGTAAATCTTGGCGGAATGGGGATTCGCGATGAACGAAAACCATTTATCAAAAATGTAGCATGTGATGAAGCGGAGGTGGAAGCGATCCGTCAGATGGTTGATAAGGGGGTCCATGTTTTCTATCAATTAGTACCTGAACAACGGTTAATTGAGATTACAAATTTATTATAAAATATCAGTTCAACTTTTTGCAGGATTAAAATACAACGAAGAAAAAAATAAATTGAGTAAATTAACTTGTCCAGAAGTATAGTTGGATGATATACGACATGAAAATCGAACCTATTTTCGAAAAAAATAGATACATTATTAAGAATAAGGATGTCAGTCCAACTTTTCGCAGAATTAAAATGCGACGAAGAAAAAACAAACTGAGTAAATTAACTTGTCGAGAAGTATAGTTGGATGATATACGGCATGAAAATCGAACCTATTTTTGAAAAAAATAGATACATTATTAAGAATAAGGATGTCAGTTCAACTATTCGCAGAATTAAAATGCGACGAAAAAAACAAACTGAATAAATTAACTTGTCCGGAAGTATAGTTGGATGATATACGGCATGAAAATCGAACCTATTTTTGAAAAAAATAGATACATTATTAAGAATAAGGAGGAAAAATGTATGTCAGTTTTTCAAGCTTTTCTATGTGGGGTTGTTTATTTTCTAGCGATAGGAAATCTTCCCTTTGTTGGATTATGGTCATTACAAAGACCATTGGTATGCGGACTTATTACAGGAATTATTTTGGGTGACCCGCTGACGGGGGCAATGACAGGCGCTTCGATCAATTTAGTTTATCTAGGCTTTATTTCAGCTGGGGGATCAATGCCTGCTGATATGGCATTGGCGGGAATTTTAGGAACAGCCTTCGCCATCACAGGTGGACTCGATGCCAAAACAGCTTTGTCAGTTGCTGTACCGATCGGTTTGTTAGGAACAATCGTCTGGTATGGGCGAATGACCTTTGGTTCAATCTTTGTTCATGTGGCAGATAATTATATCGAAAATGGCGAATACAATAAAATTTGGCGAGCCAATGTCCTCTTTCCACAGCTTTTGACCGCAGTAATCACGATCATTCCTTGTGGATTGGCGGCTTACTTCGGAGCGAGCTACATCTCAGGATTCATTGAGGCATTGAGCGGAACGGCTCTGACGATCTTCACAGTTATCGGCGGAATGATGCCGGCTTTAGGGGTTGCGATCACTTTGCAATATATTTTTAAAGGAGAGGCGCGTGTCTTCTTGTTCTTAGGCTTTATTTTAGCGACTTATTCTGGTTTGGATTTATTATCATTAGGTGTGATCGCCGGATTAACAGCATTGATCTATGTACAAGCGACAGGCAATAAATCTGATTCAGAGGAGGACGAAATCTATGAGTAAAGAGGTAGAAGGAAGTGTTATTCGCAAAAAGGATCTAATTCGCTCTTGGCTGATTTGGGAAAATTTACCGCAAACCTGTTACAACTATGAACGGATGATGGGCCAAGCGGTTGCACATGTTTTCGTTCCTATTTCGAAACGTTTGTATAACGATGATCCGGAAAAGAAAAAAGAAATGATGAAGCGTGAAATTGAATTCTTTAATGTGCATATCGAATTTGGTTCTTGTATTATCGGGATGATCATTGCGCTGGAGGAGCAAAAAGCCAAAGGTGTTGCGATTCCAAGTGAGTTTATTACGAGTTTGAAGACATCATTGATGGGGCCGCTGTCGGGGATCGGCGATACGATTTTCCAAGGAGTTTTGATCCCAATCTTGTTAGCGATCTGTATTGATTTGACATTAAAAGGAACAATCTGGGGTTCGATTATTTACGCTGTTGCTATTATCGCGATCGCTTGGGGAATGAGTTATGCCAACTTCATGTTCGGCTATCGAGCCGGAGCAGATGCCGTCATGGATTTTCTCGAGAAGGGTCTGTTAAATAAGGTTCTGCGCGGCGCCGAAATCATGGGTTGTATGGTAATGGGCGGTCTGATTTCTAGTTATGTAAAAATGCACGTTGCCTTGAAGATCGTCAGCTCCACCACAACCTTTAAAGTTCAGGAGCAGTTCCTGGATGCCGTGATGCCGAATATTTTACCATTTGCCTTTACTATGCTGATTTATTTCTTAATGAAAAAAGGCTGGTCTTCATTAAAAATCATTGGTCTGATCGTCGTTGTCGGAGTAGTTGCGGGCTTCTTTGGAATTTTAGGCTAAGCTATCGACCAGCTCAAACTATCAGCAAGTGTGGTTTGAGCTGGTTAACCAGATAAAAATATTACCTTAATAGGAACGAGGCTATGAAATGAAAGCAATTGTTGAAACAGGAATCAAGCAGCTGGAGATTCAAGAGCTGCCAATGCCGAAGATCGAAAAGGATGAAGTACTAATGAAGGTTAGAGCAAATGGCCTTTGTACCAATGATTTGCGCGATTATTTAGGCGACATGAAATATACCTATCCAAGAATTGGCGGTCATGAGTTTAGCGGAGAAGTTGTTGAAATCGGCAGCGATGTAAATCCTGAACATTTTGATGTGGGAGATCATGTCGTTAAATACATTATTCCAGCCTGCGGAGAGTGCCATTATTGTAAAACAGGGCGTGAGAATTTATGTATCGAGGTGTCAAAATCAACGACCTTCCAAAACCCTGATGGCATTTCCGGCTTTTTAGGGATGTCGCAATACATCGCCGTAAAAAGTCGCGATCTTTACAAATATCCGAAAGAGGTTCCTTTTACCCATAGTGCCTTTACCGAACCGTTGGCCTGTGTGGTAAATAGTGTTGAACGAGCCCAGCTGATGTTTGGACAGGACGTGGTGATTATTGGCGGCGGAGTGATGGGACTTTTTCATGTCATTTTGGCGAAATTGTCAGGAACGCGTGTGATTCTCAGTGAACCCAATGCTGAACGTAGGAAATTGGCGGAGGAATTAGGCGCGAACCTCACCTTTGATCCAACCAAGGTCGATGCGGTGAATTTTGTCAAAGAACATACAGAAGGACGCGGCGCGGAAGTTGTTTTCAATACTACGGCTCTTCCGCAAATTGCGAAACAGGCAATGGATTTTACAGCAACTGGGGGGCAAACCTTTATGTTCAGCTCGCTGCATCCGAATGAGCCCGTGCCGACCGATATGGGGGCGGTCCATTCTTATGAAAAGTTGATTACTGGAACAGTCAGTCCTAAAATACCAACCTTTTATCGTTCGGTTCAATTGATTGCAAAAGGAATCGTAGACGTAACACCATTATTAGCGAAGACTTTTGATTACACGAAGGCAGTTGAAGCCTTTGAATATGCGTTAAGACCAGATACATTAAAAACAATGATTACCTTTGATTAGAAGAAAGCAGGAGAAGAAAATGAGTGCATCTGTTTATGTTGGATTAGATATCGGCACCACGTCGATTAAGGTAGCTGCTGTAACTAAGCAATTAGAAACGGTTTTTGAAAAGCAGTATGCCTATGACTACCTTGTCCCTCAGAAAGGCTGGACGGAGATTGAACCAGATACATGGGGCGAACTCGTGATAAAAGGCTTAAAAGAGCTGTTCCAACAGATCCCTGCCGAAACGGTCGCAGGAATTGGAATTACCGGACAGATGCACACAACCGTGTTTGTTGACGAACACGGTCTTTCCGTTCGACCAGCCATTATGTGGAACGACAATCGTACAAAGAGCAGTTTATCAGAAATCAAGCAGCGTTTGGAAAGTAAATCGGAGACGGTTCATCTTGCTAAAATCGTCTCGACAGGTAGTCCTTTAGCTAACTTATTATGGGTAAAAGAGCACGAACCAGAGCAATATCAGCAGATCAATAAATTTCTGATTGCAAAAGATTATGTGAAATTGAAATTGACCGGCACCTATACCACGGACTATTGCGATGCGTCTACGTCCTCTCTTTATGATTTACATGCGGATTGCTGGTCTGAAGAGGTTCAAGAATTGTTTGATTTACCGAGGAGTTTCTTTCCCGATATTCGACCAGCATCGACGATTATTGGCGAGTTGACGAAGGAAATATGTCGGGAGTTGAATATCGAGAGCACCATACCAGTGGTTTCTGGAACCGGCGACAACGTGGCCTCCATGTTGATTTCTGGAGGCTTCGAAAATATGCAGCCGCTGGTCTCATTAGGGACTTCAGGAGTGGTGGTAATTCCAAATGCTCATCATCAATTAAAGCAGATAGGCAAAAATGTTGTGGCCAAACTGACTGATGAGGATGAGGCAATCATTACGCAAGGAACGGTCCAATCTGGAGCGAAAATCAATAGCTGGTGGATGGAAAAAATTTTACGAACCAAGAACTATACAAAGGAACAAGAAGGAATTCCGTTAACGCTGTTGGGAGAAAACGAGGTGCTCTTCTTTCCCCATATGAATGGTGAAAAAACACTTTTTGCCGATCCCAATTTGAAGGGTGCTTTTATCGGACTAGGATTGGAGACAAGAAGAGCGGAAATGTATCTGGCCGTGCTGGAAGGATTGGCTTTTGGTATTCGTCAATTGTTTCTTTCACTGAAAAATGACGAAGCCCCGCAATATTTTACCATCGTTGGCGGTGGTGCCAAAAGCGAACTGTGGATTAAGATTTTTGCCAATGTTTTAGGCTATCCAATCAAGCGGATACAGACTTCGCAAGAGGCCGTCCACGGAGCGGCGATTTTAGCAATGATGGGTGTGGAAGGAAGCTTTGTTTTTCCGAAAAGTGATGCTCAGGTGATCCCTCCTGATCCAGTGATTAGCGCAAAGTACAACCAGCGTTACGAAAATTATCTAAAACTATCCCAACATTTACGACTTTTCGGAGGTGAAGAATCATGAAAGAGTGTTTGCTTTGCAGTGCCCCATTAAAGCTAATTAAATTCAAGTGTGCAGAAGGGCACGTCTGCAAAACTTGTTATGAGAAAGCCAGTATGAATTTTTCTCAGACAATCAAAAGGAAAACCAAAGCAGAGCTGTTGGAAATTATGAAAGCACCTCTTGAAGAAAACAAAGAGGAGACATTTGAAATTTCACGAAGGATCAATCAATTAATTTTCTTCGATGATTACAACCAGCAAATTTGTCTGCCGAATCATAAAAAATATACCAAGGAAACGTTAAAACCAGAAGTCTATTCCTTTTCTGCAATTGTAGATTGCCAGCTTGTGGAGGAACAGATTGAAAGAGTGGTCAAGAAAAAGCCGCAGCAATTAGGCTGTATCAAAGTTGTTTTGACTTTCCAAAACGAGAGCCGGGATATTTGGCTGATCCCGAATTACATCAATATTGATAGCATGGCTTATAAAACGATGCGTTCATTGGCGAAAAATATTGTTGTCGAAGTCAATCAATCGAAGGAGGTCGTGGCATGTTAGCCAGATTGCAAGAAGTGTTAGTCAAAGCCAGAGCAGAAAAACAAGCGATCGCAGCCTTTAATGTACCCAATTTAGAAATGATTCGAGCTGCAATTCAAGCGGCCGAAGAGGTAAATACGCCGGTGATTTTGCAGCATGCTGAGGGCCATGGTTCATTGATCTCATTCGAAGAGATTGGTCCGATCATGCTCCAATATGCTAAACGTAGCAAAGTTCCAGTAGTTGTTCACTTGGATCATGGAAAAAAGCTTTGAGATGATTATGCAGGCGATGAAGCTGGGCTTTACTTCAGTCATGATCGATGCCTCAGATTTACCTTTTGAAGAAAACATTGCTCGCACCAAAGAAATTGTTAAAATTGCCCATAGTTTAGGCGTCAGTGTTGAAGCAGAGTTGGGTCATGTTTTTACCTCATCATTGGGCGGTGGCGAAGGACGCGCTCCAGACGATGATCAAATTGGCGAAACAGATATTTATACTGATCCCAAGCAAGCCAAGGATTTTGTGGATGCGACTGCTGTGGATTGTTTAGCTGTGGCTTTTGGTACGGTTCATGGTGTTTATTTGAAGGAGCCGAAATTAGATTTAGATCGAGTTAAGAAAATTTATGACGAAGTGAAAATTCCACTGGTTATGCATGGCGGCTCAGGGGTAGAAGCTAGTGATTATCGAACCGCGATAGAAAACGGCATCGCTAAAATCAATTACTATACCTATGCGAATCAAGCGGGCGCCGCTGCATTGAGGGATTACCTGAAGGCGGATAATCAGGATTATTTCTTGGAAGATTGTATTGAGGTTGCAACAAAAGGGTTGCGAGAAGATTATATGGAAGCGTTGAAGATTTTTAACGGAAAATAGAATGAGAAGATGAAACGGTGCGTAATCAGGAAAGGTGATTATGCACCGTTTTTTGATTGTTCACTACTCCATATCTGTATGTCTTTCTAACATACTTTCTCCAGTTTCTCCCATCTTTTCCATTAGTTCTAAGATGATCCCGTCGTAGGTTAAAAAACTGATTTGTTCAAAGGCAGAACCCATCGGTTGGATCGAAGTGAGATTATTTTCCTTTAGCTTCGGTGATACACCGGGAAGTACTACAATAACATCGGCTAGCTTGGCTATTTCAGATTCTTTATCCATCGTAAGCAAAGCAAGTGTCACCCCGTTTTTCTTGGCTTTCTTAGCTAAGGCTACCAAACTCGGTGTGGTACCAGAACCAGAACCGAGAATTAACAAATCACCCTTGGTTGTTCTCGGGCAACTGATCTCACCCACGAGACTGACCGTTAATCCTAAATGAAGCAAACGGTTCGTGAACCCTTTGATAGCGACACCTGACCGGCCAGCTCCAGAAAGAAAAATTTTTTTGGCAGTCAAGATTACTTCTACTAATTGATCCAGCTCCTCATCGTTCTCGTAATCGACGAAGAATGACAATTCCTCAATTATTTTCTGCGTGTGTTTTTTTACAGACATATATTTCCCTCCAATAACTATTAGTACTTAAAGTCTAAAGAATGCTGAAAAGTCTCACAAGAGTATTTTTGACAGAGGAAGACTGACAAAAGTGTCCTTTCAAACGATAGCTTTTCTGAAAAACGCCCCCTATAATTAGTGTCAGAAGGCGCTTTCTAAAACGGATATTCTTAAGGAGGAAAAGAAAATGGAATTTCAGCAACCTGCAAATGCAAATAGCTGGCGAGCGAAGATTCAGCGTATGGGTGGATTTTTAAGTTCGATGGTGATGCCGAATATCGGCGTATTTATTGCTTGGGGTTTGATGGCAGCGTTCTTCATCCCGACTGGATGGACGCCTAATGAACACTTAAATGAACTGGTTCCGCCGATTTTGAATTATTTATTACCTGTCTTGATTGGATATACTGGCGGATACAACGTTTACGGTAAAAGAGGCGGAGCAATCGGCGCGTTGGCAACTATGGGGGTAGTTGTCGGAGCGGACATCACAATGTTGATCGGCGGCATGATCATGGGGCCGATCGGTGCAATTCTAATGAAGAAGATTGACGGATTATTTAAGGGAAAAGTAAAGCCAGGGTTAGAAATGCTGGTAGATAACTTCTCATTAGGATTTCTTGGGTTTGCGATAGCGCTTATTGGATTTGTGGCAGTCGAGCCGATCTTTGCGGTTATTCTATCCTTCATTTCAGGAGGAGTCGATTGGTTGATGGCGCGTAACTTGATTCCATTGACCAGTATCTTTGTTCAGCCGGCACAAGTTCTCTTTTTGAATAACGCTGTCAACCATGGGATTATGATTCCATTGGGGACCCAGCAAGTATTAGAAACAGGCAAATCGCTCTTATTCTTAGTTGAAGCAAATGGCGGCGCTTGGGTTGGATTGCTGATCGCTTTTTCAATGTTTGGTACAGGGATGGCAAAAAAATCGGCGCCAGCCTCTATGCTCATCCAATTCTTAGGCGGGATCGGTGAAGTAGCCTTTCCTTATGCCATGATCAAACCAGTCACGATCTTAGCACCGATTGCAGGCAACATGGTGGCCTTAGCTATTGGTCAATTATTCGGTGGTGGAACGGTCGGCGCCGTTTCTCCCGGCAGCTTCTTAGCTTTACTGATGATGACGCCGCGAGGAAACTTTGTCGTGAACATCGCGATGTATGCGTCAGCAGTCTTAGTTTCTTTTATTGTCGGCGCCTTCTTCTTACGCCTAAGTTTGAAAAAGGATCTTGCGGCTGAAGAAGCGTTGGCTTTAGAGGGTGCTGGTGCATCTACTACAGAAGTATTCGAAACGGCAGCGCCAGAACCAATTGTAGCTGAGACTGCTGTGCCAACAGGCAAGATGATCAAGAATGTCATCATCGCTTGTGATGCTGGGATGGGCTCTAGTGCGATGGGGGCGTCCATGTTAAGTACCAAAGCCCGCAAAAATATGCTGGAGGTAACGGTCAAAAATGTTTCGGTCGATAACATTCCAGAGAACGCCGATTTGATCATTACCAATGAAATTTTATTAGAGAGGGTAAAAGGTCTGACAAGTGATAAACAAGTTCCTATATTGACGATCAAGAATTTCTTGGACAATAGTGAATATGATCGTTTTATAAAGTTTATCCGAGAAAACAATGGCGAATAGGTGTACCCGCTTTCATATTAGTGTAGTATGATGAATTCTACTAATTCATAGATGGGGGAGGAATCTACATGTACTTATCTACCAGAGAAAGCTCTATCTTAACGATCTTATTAAATAGTAGAAATAAACATACAGCGCAGGATATCAGTGAGCAACTGAACATTAATGAGCGGACCGTTTACAGAGAATTAAAAAATATCAAAGCGACCTTGAAGACCTTTGATTTGGAACTGGTGACGATTCCTTCAGAAGGCTTTGAGATCCAAGGCAAGCCTGAGAATCTCTCGGCACTGAAGCAGGCTTTTCAAAAGCAGAATATCCATCAAATCTTGACTGTGACAGAACGGGTCGATCTCGTCACATTGATACTATTGTTGGAAGAGGACTTTATCAAGATGCAGGCGATTGCTGCGGAATTATTAGTTTCTCTTTCAACAATCAAGAAGGATATCGCCTTTTTAACAGATAATTTACCTGAAAAGGGGATTCGAGTGATCCCTAAAAAAGGCGAAGGGATCAAATTGGAGACGGATGTGATCAATCGTCATATCCTGACTTTGGATATCTTGACGAAGCATGTGACTTCTTCGGAATTTATCGCATGGTTTTTACTAAAAAAATCGAAAGATTCATTTTATAAAAAGATTTGTTTTCAAAAAATAAATGAACCTCTCCATTTTGCATACGAGCAGTTAGGCGAGTTGAAGGCAGATATTGACGATAATGATTTACAGGAGCTCGTCATTTTACTCTCTTTATGGCTCAATATCTGTCACCTGACCGCTCTGCCGAATAATTCGATTGATACGATCGCCATCGAGCTGAATCAAACAGGGAACAAACTTTATCATCGAATGATTGAAAAGCAAAAGACGATCTTGACGGAAAAAAGTCATCCAGAATCCTTTTTGGATTACTTGAAGTGGATCATTCATTTATATTTCCAGCGAAATCATACAGATGAGTTTGACCTGCCGCGTTTTGATAATGATATCGCCATTTCAGTGAAGGCCATGGTGAATAATGTCGAAGCACAATTAGGGGTGAAGCTTCACGGCAATGAACGACAGGTTCGCGATCTGTCTGCGCATTTAAGAAAGGCCGTCACTCGGATCAACAGCGGGCTATTTGTCAGAAATCCCATGAAAGATGAGATCAAGAAAAATTATCTGTTCATCTTTGAGATTGTCAGTCGCGCAGCAGAAGAAGTCTTCGGAAAAGACTTTTTTCCAGAAGATGAGCTGTGTTTCCTCGTATTGTACTTCGTGATGATGATCGACAAGCTATCTAATAAGGCCTTTCGTGTACTGATCGTGTGCTCCAGTGGGATGGGGTCATCAAAAATGCTGACCAGCCGGTTGGAATATGAAGTTCCAGAGGTTTACGTGAAAGATATTATTTCGCTAACTGATCTGCATAATAAAGATGTTCATGATTACGAACTCGTTCTATCAACGATCCCGCTGCCATTGGCGCCGGAAGACTACTTAAAGGTCTCTCCTTTACTGAATGAACAGGAGCTGGCTTTAGTCCAGACTAAAATCAACAACCATAAATATAGCGATCTAAAAACGATTCAGCGGCAAAAGCAGATGACTGTCGAGGATTTTGAACAGCATCTTGTCCAGAAGCTGTTCTACACCAAAAAAATCATGGAGCTGATGAATCATTGTCAATTCAGCGAAAAAAGAATATTCATTACAAAAATCAAGAAAAAGCGAGACGCACTCAAGCAGTTAGCTATTGCATTGGACGTTGATGAAGCGAAACTGACTAACAGCATTCAAACAACGGTGCAGCAGGAACAGACGGTGAACTTCATTGTTCGCAGAAACAAAGCTTTATCGGCGGATCGTATCCAGTTGATTTCTGAGGCGTCCAAGCAGTTGGGCAATTATTATTTAGTCGTGATCGAAACAACGGAAGATTTTTCAGAGATCAGTCAAAAGTTTTATCGACAAGTCAAAGAGATCTTTTTTGATCATGTCTACGAATTAAGCAAAATCGAATCAGCGAATGATTTGAAAACCTATTTAGTAAAGATGAATGAAATTGTATAGATTGCGAGATGGGAAGATGAAAATTTTTAAAGACGAAAATATTCAATTGAATCAATACTATGAGAATAAAATCGAAGCCATTTTAGCTGCTGGAAAAATTCTAGTTGAAAATGGGTATGTAGAGGAAAGCTACCTTCAGGACATGCTGGCGCGGGAAGAAGAAGTCTCGACATACATCGGAAACAATATTGCTATTCCCCATGGCATAGTGAAGTCAGTAGAAAAAATCCACTCATCTGGAATCTCGTTATTACAGGTTCCAGAAGGTGTCGATTTTGATGGGAACACAGCCTATTTAGTTTTCGGTATAGCGGGAAAAAATAATGAGCATCTAGAGATTTTAGGACAGATTGCGACGATTTGTTCAGAGATGGAAAATGTCGAGATTCTTCGTCAAGCAACATCTAAAGCAGAGATTTTGAAAATTTTTGAGGAGGTCGTCGTTTAATGAAACAAGCATTACACTTTGGCGGAGGAAGTATCGGGATCGGCTTTATCGCTGACCTGTTGAATGAATCAGATTTTGAGGTAACGATCGTTGATATTGATAGCGGCTTAGTTGATCAAATCAATGAAACGAACACCTTTGATTTGTATCTGATCAATGAGGAGTATAAAAAGAAACAGCTAACACACCTCCACGCATTATCTTCCATCGAAGATCAAGCAGCGATCATTGATCAAATCAGTACCACTGACTTGATCACGACAGCAGTCTGGGCTGAAAATTTGCCAAAGATTGCTCCTGTTCTTCTTGAAGGATTGAAAAAGCGTGTGGATCATGGCCATGATCGAGTAAACATCTTGGCGTGTGAGAATGCGATGTTCAATAGCGAGATTCTGCGTAAAGCGATTCTTGCATTAGATTCATCAGCGGAGGGCTGGCTAGACACCATCGCGGCATTTCCTAATACCGCGGTTGACCGGATGGTATTGGCTTCTGAGCACGAAGGGAAAAAGACGATCGACATCGGTCGCGATCATGAATTAGTGATCGAAGAATCAAAATTAGTCGATCCAGCAGATAAGCCGATCAAGGAGGCTGTCTATACGACCAATTTAAAAAAATATATCGAACGGAAGCTTTATATAGTGAACTGCGGTCATGCATGGGCTGGGTATATTGGTTTTGTCCATGGCTACTCCATTATCCAGGATGTTTTCCATAATGAAGAGCTAGTACAGATGATTCGCGAGACGATGTGGGAATCCGCACATTTGTTAATGGAAAGATATGGCTTCACTGAACAGGATATGATCGACTACATCAATTTTATTATGGATCGTTACCAGACACCGGGCATCGAGGATCTGATTACCCGAGTGTCTCGCTCGCCGATTCGCAAGCTGCAGCCAGAGGAACGCTTGGTAGGGCCATGTGTTCAATGCGAAGAGCTGGGACTAGAGAATCAACGCCTATTAGAAGGGATCGCAGCAGCATTTCTTTTTGACAATCCAGAAGACGAACAATCTGTTGAACTTTTAGCGTATGTGGCCGAGCAGGGTATTGATGAAGCAATCGTTCATTATACGAAGATTCCATTAGACAATCGGATGCATCAGGCGATCAAGAAAAATTATCAGAAATTTATGGAAATGAAGGGGTAAGTCGACATGAATGCAGAATTTTCAAATCAAGCAGGAAGTCGAGTGGTGGACGCGATTATTTCCACGATCAAAGTCAGCAAAGGATATTTAACTGAGGTCGATAGTCATGGCGGTGATGGTGATCATGGCATCAATATGAATAAGGGCTTCACTATCGCCAGAGAAGAGCTAGATAAACAACCTGATTACACCATGAGTGAAGGATTAAAGGTCATCAGTCAGGTGTTGATGAGGCTCGATGGGACCATTATACGGAAGTTTCTTCAGAGGACTAAGTGCGGCATCCAGAGAGAGCGGAAAGATCAACAAAGAAATAATGCTGAATATGTTGAAGAAGGCGTATCAAAATCTGGCTGATCTAACGGATGCCCGAGTTGGTGATAAAAGTTTGATGGATGTGTTGATTCCATCAGTTGAAGCATATGAAAAAGCATTATCAGCTGGGAAAAGCTTTGAGCTTTGTTTAGCAGAATCTTTAGCTGCGGCTAAGACAGGTCTTGAATCTACAAAGGCGATCCCTGCAAAAATTGGACGCGCAAGCCGGATTGGTGATCGCTCGATCGGACATCAGGATGCCGGAGCGACCTCTTGTTATTTAATCCTTGAAGCGATGGTACAAACAATCTATGAATTATTGGAGGAATAGCAGCGATGCAAATTTTTGTGAATAATCCAGATTTTATTGTTGAGGATATGCTGAAGGGCTTTGCGGCGGCACATCCTGAGGTGATGCTTTCGCCGCTGAATGAGCGAGTCGTAACCCTCAAGGAGAAGAAAGAAAAAGTCGGCGTAATTACGGGTGGAGGCAGCGGACACGAGCCAGCCTTTCTAGGTTATGTGGGTGAAGGAATGTTGGATGCTGTTGCAATTGGTGAAATTTTTGCCTCACCGCCCGCTCAAGCGTTCTTAGATGCAATGATCGAGGCAGATAATGGACGAGGGGTGGCCTGCCTGTTTGGTAACTACGCCGGCGATAATATGAATGTCAAAATGGCAATTCAAATGGCTGAGGATGAGGATATTGAAGTCAAGTATGTAGTGGCGACAGACGACATCGCCTCTTCTCCTAAAGAAACTCGTGAAAAACGTCACGGAATCGCTGGCGGGTATTTCATGTGGAAGGTTGGCGGAGCAAAAGCAGCGAGTGGTGCGACATTGGATGAGGTCATAGAAGTAGCACAAAAAGTGGTTGACCGAACCAGAAGTATTTGTGTCGGGATCAGTCCCTGTACCATTCCAGCTGTCGGTACGCCTAACTTCTTGATCGACGAGGGGACGATGGAGTTTGGAATCGGTCATCATGGTGAGACGGGGATTGAAAATAAAGCATTAGGTACTGCCAATGAAATTGCTCGTGAGATGACGGAAGCTATTTTGACGGACTTTGATTTTGATGAAAATAGAAATTTGGCTGTGATGATCTCAGGCTTAGGCTCAACCATGCTGATGGAGCAATATGTCATTTGTGGTCAAGTTTTAGCCATATTAAAGGAACAGGGGCATCAGGTAGAAAGGGTTTATGTCGGTAATTTTGTCACTTCGTTAGACATGGGTGGTCTATCACTAACGATCGTTGATTTAGATGAAGAGATCACACAATTATTAGAGGCCGATGGCCAGGCTACTGGATTGAAAAACTATTAAGGATAGGGTGGAAAAATGAAATTACAACTAGCTTTGGATGAGTTAAAATTAGAGGAAGCATTAGTCTTTGCAGAAAAGGTACAGGAGCACGTTGATATTATTGAGGTGGGTACACCATTTGTGATTGATTCCGGGATGGAGGCTGTCCGCCAATTCAAACAGAAGTTTCCAAATAAAGAGATCTTGTCAGATGAGAAAATCATGGACGGCGGCTATTATGAATCACAGCTGGGTTTTGAAGCAGGTGCCGAATATGTGACCGTTTTGGGTGTGACTGATGTAGCGACGATCAAGCAATGTGTCAAAGCAGGAAGCGATTTTGAAAAAAAAATTGTCGTCGATATGATTTGTGTGGCAAATCTTGAAGAAAAAGTGGCAGAAATGGAAGAGCTGGGGGTAGATGTGTTAGCGGTCCATACAGGAGCGGATCAGCAAGCCTGCGGTCGAACTCCACTTGACGATTTGAAGGTCATGACAACTTGTGCGAAGAAAAGTAAGATTGCAGTCGCTGGCGGGATCAGCAGCAAGACGATCGATAAATATGTTGCTCTGAATCCTGATATCATTATTGTTGGCAGCAGCATCACCCATGCGCCCGATCCTGTAGAAGAAGCACGCTTGATCAAAGAAGCGATGCTCGCGAAAGCTTAGGGGGGTGAAAACGGATGACCCCATCAAAAAATTTACTTGCAATCCTAACTGAGCTGACTGAAGATGCTCAGCAAATCGATCAACTGCAATTGGAGCAGGTTCAATCGTTGATACTAAATGCAAAACGTATTTTCGTTGCTGGTGCAGGACGTTCTGGGTTTGCGGCTCGTGCCTTTTCTAATCGTTTAATGCATTTAGGCTTTACCGTGTATTTTGTGGGCGAGCCAACTACTCCTTCGATTCGCGAAAACGACTTGATCATAATCGGATCTGGCTCAGGTCGTACCTCAGGTCTGGTCAATATGGCCAAAAAAGCAAAAAGTGAAAAAGCTCAATTGGCGACGATCACGATCCACCCGAAGAATCCGATTGGAACGATGGCTGATGCATTGATTCAAATTCCCGGTATTTCAACGGGTGATAAAGCAACAGAGAAAGCACCATCGATCCAGCCAAACGGCTCCTCTTTTGAGCAGTTATCTTGGCTTGTCTATGATTCACTGATCGTTGATTTGAAAAAGGAACTAAACCAAGAGCAGACGGATATGGATTTCCGGCATGCCAATCTTGAATAACCATCAGCATCGAGCTTATGCTCGGTGCTCTTTGGTCAGGGAGGATAAAAATGAATGTTGCATTGTTTGATTTGGATGGCACATTGATTGATTCAGAACGCTATTATTTTTCGATTTGGCAGGAATTGATGGCACGAGAGGGCTACTCTTTAAAGCAAGATTTTTATCAGAGTGTCGTCGGTTCGCCGACATCGATCTTGAAGGAGAGGTTCCAGGAACACTTTGACGAAATCTCGATGTTCGATCATCTGTTTGAAGAGTTTATAACTAGACGGAAGCAAGCGCAAACACAGGCGGTTTTCCCTATTACCAAAGGCTGCTTCGAGTATTTAGCTTATTTGTCAAAGTACGACATCGTTTGCGGCATCGTTACGTCTAGTTATCAAAAAGAAGCAGAAAGGATACTGGATAATTTGAAGCTCACCCCATTCTTTTCTTTTGGTGTATATGGTGATCAGGTCACCAAAGGAAAACCGGATCCCGAAATCTATCATAAAGCGATCGAGATTGCTCAGCAGCCTGTCGATCAAATCGTGGTTTATGAAGATTCCCCCAACGGGATACGTTCCGCAGTTGCGGCTGGTTTGTCCTGTGTCCACATCAAAAATTTTGTCGATCCGACTCCAGCGATCCTGCAGCTAGTTGAAAGCAGCTGTTCTGATTTTTTTGAAGTCATGAGTCTCCAAAATATCCGCCTAGATTAGCAGTCGTTGCGCTGCTCTTTTTAATTAAAAAAACGAAAATGCTTCTAGCTACACTGCACCATATCCTCTATAATAAAAAGATGATGAAATTTTGCTGATAAAAAAATCATCGAATGTGAGGAAAAGGGAGCGATCGAATGAAAATAGCGCCATTCAAAGTAGAATTATGGATGAATGAACATGAGGATAAAGCAATTTATAATACAGGAGAAACCTGCGTCGACTCCATCAGCATGGATGAGTTATTCGCGATTGCTGGATTAAATAAGCAGGAAGTATTAAACGAACTGACGCAAAAGCGCCTGACTTATGGACATATTTTTGGCAATCCAAAGTTTAAAGAAGGGATCGCTTCCCTTTACGAAACAATCCAAGTAGAGGATATCACGACGACCCATGGCGCGATTGGCGCAAATCACTTGGTGCTCTATTCATTGGTTGAACCTGAGGATGAGGTGGTAGCTGTACTACCAACGTATCAGCAGCTGTATTCGATTCCGGCTTCTTTCCAAGCAACGGTGAAGCAGCATGTGCTGACACCTGAAAATAATTTCTTGCCTGACTTGACGCAATTGAGAAATCAGGTCAGTTCAAAAACGAAAATGATCATTATTAATAATCCTAACAATCCTTCTGGTGCTTTAATGGATCGTGGGATGCTGGAGGAGATTATTGAGATTGCTAGAGCAGCAGATGCTTATATTCTTTCAGATGAGACGTATCGCGGATTGACTCAAGAAGAGGTGGAGCGCCCTTCAATTGCAGATATGTATGAAAAAGGCATCAGTGTTAGCAGCATGTCGAAGGTGTGGTCGCTGGCTGGGCTGCGGTTAGGCTGGATTGCGTCAAAAAATGTCGAAGCGTTAGAGCAGTGCTTGCTTCACCGTGATCATAATACTATCAGCTGCGGCATGATTGACGAGGAACTAGCTGCGATCGCTTTAGCAAATAAAGAAAAAATCTTGGCAAGGAATCAAAAAATCGTACGTGACAATTTGAAGATTTTAGATGAGTGGGTAGCAAAAGAACCCCACATCTCTTATGTAAAACCACAGGCAGGTACCGTGACACTGCTTTATTATGATTTTGATCTTCCAAGCAGAGAACTCTGTCTTGATCTGATCGATAATCATGGCTTGCTGTTTACTCCTGGAGATTGTTTTGAATTTGAAAACTGTGTTCGGATCGGGTATGGCTGTAGTACAGAAGAATTGATTGCCGGTTTGAACAAATTTTCTGAATACTTGGCGACGATTTAAAATTTGAGAGCGTAATGATCTTTCTAAGGTCTTACGCTTTTTTGCTGTAGAAATAATCTAGTTGGTTAATAAAATCCTACAATTCGTTAACAACTACTCCATTATCAATTACAACAAGCAATGGTACACTAAAGGTGATCAGAGAGGGGCGATTAACATGACGTTGTTAATGGGAAGGATTATCCAGAAGCTTAGAAAAGAACAGAATTTGACACAGGGGCTGATTTAATTGAACAATCTGAGGAATTTTATCCATTGTTGGAAGACCAGCGATTTTCAGCATTATTAACTGAACTGAGAATGCTGAAAGAATAGATTACGAATCTGGGGGGCTGGATAACTAATTATCCAGTCTCTTTAACGTGCTAAAAATCCTATCACTTTCAAAGTATCGCCTCCTCAGTCGAATAATCATTTTGGATATAGGGTTATTGCCAAGACTTTGGTATGATAATAGTGAAATTATGAGCGAATTTTAAAAGTAAGAAAAAATAAGGAATTGGAGTAATCACTATGGACACCACTCAAAAATGGCTGCAAACGCATCAGCAGCGACTAGCGTGTGATTTTGCTGGGATTGCATGTAATGTAGCGACAGACGATAAGCCAAAGGAGATTCGCTGGATCTATGTAGCGGGGAATCAAAGTGAGGCCTATAAAAAGATTCGATTGCAAATCGGCAGAGGTATTGCTGGATTGGTTTGGAAAACAGCACGAACACAATTAGATGAGAATATACTTGAGCAGCCAGAAAAGCTGATTGATTATCCAATTGCTAGACTAGAAAAATTACAGGTCGCCTTAGCAACTCCGGTAATCAAGCGCAAAGAAGTGGTGGCGGTCTTGTTGCTGGGCTATCGCCAAAATCATCAGTTTACTAGGACTGAAAGAGAACAATTGGAAAAGCTGGCAAGTGAATTGAGCGAACTGTTCGAGGAGGATCAGGATGATTGAATTTCCTTTATCATTGTTTCAACGTATCCAAGAAGCGCTATGGCTTTTAGATCAATCCGATCAGGTGTTGGCGGTTACACAATTAGCCAAGCAGATTGAAACAAATTATCGATTTAGCTTAAAGGCAATATTGGAAATTAGTCGAGGGGAAGGGTGCGCGCTGCATAGCACAAAAGAAGAGTGCTTAAATTGCTCATTGCCAGGAAAAATATCTCCGTCCGGATTTCCGTTTGTTTTAATCGATTGCAATGGAAAACAAGAAGAGTTCTGGGGAAGCCTACAATCTGATGGTAAGCAGAGAATTTTGCAAATTCAAGCACGGCCAACTATTTCTACCGAGACCTCCTTTTTTGATTACTTAAATAATGCGCGTGAGTATGAACGAAAGAAAATTGCTCAAGATTTGCATGACGGTATTGCTCAAAGTGTCTACAGCTTGATGCTGGAAACGCGAGGATTAAAATGGTTGTCTTCCGATGCCCAGATGGAGAAATTAAAAGGGATCGATCGTCATTTTTCAGAGGTTCTAACTGAAATTAAAGAAATGGCTAGTGAATTGCGGCCAATGGCGATTGATGCCTTTGGACTTGTTCACGCATTGGAACAGTTTGTTGAGCGAACCAGTGAAATGACCGGTTTTGAAATAAATCTGTTGCGTGAAGGTGAAGAGCAAACCATGAATGAAACCACGCGAATAACCATTTACCGAATTATTCAGGAAGCAGTCAACAACGCGATGAAGTATTCAGGTGAAAATCAAATGACTGTTCGGCTTTCGTTTCAGACTGAAGATTTGCTAGTTGAAATAAAGGATCAGGGAATCGGATTTGAAGGAGAGCATAAGGAAAAGGGATTTGGTCTGGCAAATATGAAGGAGCGTGCCCATTCAATTAATAGTAAGTTAACCATTTACGCTAGGCCAAACCAAGGAACGTGTATCAAACTTCATGTTCCTCTGAAGGAGGAGATAAAGTGAGAATTCTTATTGCGGATGACCATGCGATGATTCGTAATGCTTTGGCATTTTTAGTGAATGCTCAGCCGGATATGGATGTGGTGGCAGATGCCGCAGATGGACACGAGGCCTTTATGCTGGTTGAAAACAACCCAATTGATATTCTTTTAATGGATATCAGCATGCCTCCTGGTGAGAACGGTTTATTGACTGCTAAACGTATCAAGGAAACCTTCCCGCAGGTTAAGGTGATTATTTTGACTATGTATGATGATCGTTCCTATGTGCAAGAGGCGATGAAGGCGAAGGCTGATGGATTTATTTTAAAGACAGCAAATGACGAGACCTTGACAAAAGCGATTCGAAGCGTTTATGCTGGCAAGCGATACTATGATGGCTACACGGAACAGGAGTTAGGCGAGATTACGTTAGAGAAAGAAGATCCTTTGTACGCCAGCTTGTCTAAGCGTGAGAAGGAGATTTTGCCACTGATCGCCCTAGGAAATAATAATAAGCAAATCGCCGAACGGTTATTCATTTCCGTAAAGACAGTAGAGGTCCATAAGGCAAATATTCGAAAAAAACTCAAATTGGAAAGTTACGCGAGTCTATTACAATACAGCTTAAAAAATCATTTGATTGATTTCTAAAAAAGGAATTGTTTGGAGCCTGCGTGAACTGATTTAGTTAGGAGAAGAGAAATGATCGGGATTATCTTTGTTTTACATGGTCGCAAAAACAAGCTTTCAGTTGCAAATTTTTCAGGGATTGAAGCAGCAACGAAACACCTTACGCTCCCTTATGAAATAGGGCTGCTGGAAGGTGAACATCAAACCTTAGAAATGGCTATTCAATCCTTATTATCGCAACAGGTAAGCGAGATTATTTTTCTGCCGGTGCTGCTTTTTCCAGCCACCCACGCAAATGAGGATTTACCGAAGCGTGCCCAAAAAGCACTTAATAAGAAGGTGCCCTATCAAATCTTGCCTACTTTGGGAACAACGCATGCAGTTGAGAAATTCTTGTTGCAGCAAGTGACCTCGGTGAAGGATTCAAGGGCAGAGGTACTTTTGATCGCACACGGCACACCCCATTATCAGGAACCGTTTAAGCAGCTAGCGCAAATTGCTAGTAAGCATGAAAGGCAACTTGGACGAAGGGTCTATCCAGCTGGTTATTATGGGGAGCATCCGTATCTGCCTATTTTGGAGAATCAGAGCGAACCTATGATTATTCAACGTTTATTTTTAACGGAGGGGTATCTGGCGAGAAAAATAAAAAATAATATTATTGAACACAGAGGTGCACAGGATATTCTGCTGCCTACTATGCAAGATAGCGCAGCATTAGTTTCAGCGATTCTTGAAAGACTAACGCCCTACATTTAATCGTGATTGAAAGTGGTCGCTTCAGGAAATTTCTGATTATTTTTAAGCTTCTGCCTCTGTAACATTAATTATTTGAAAAAGCAGGTGTGACTATTACTTAGGTCACATCTGCTTTTTTGACTATGAAAGAAGGTATAAAATTTTCACATGAATAAATCGCTTTACAGCAGGCATATCCATGTCCGGCTTCACGAACTAGCTTTTCTACGCAAGCTATGCATACAGTTACTGCTAAACTCCGTTAAGCAGAACTAGCATATCGGCAATAAGCAAAAGCTGAGCGAGTCCGCGAAGCCTTTCTTAAATAATTAGGGGATTCCCTAATATAAAAAACACTTGATATCCATTATTGTGATTATGTGAACAAATAGAAGCTGAGGTGGAGATAGTGAAAGAACGGTTAGTGGTAATTGGGAATGGAATGGCAGGCGTTCGTACAGTAGAAGAAATCTTGGAGCGCGATCCTGATCGGTATGAGATTACGATCATTGGAGGCGAGCAATATCCAAATTACAATCGAATTATGCTTTCGAATGTATTGCAGAAAAAAATGACAGTCGATGAAATCATTACAAACCCAACCGAATGGTATCTGGAAAATCAAATTATTCTGAAAAATGCAGATCCAGCGGTAGGTATAAATACAGAAGTGAAAACGATCACAACTGAATCAGGGGAAGTTGTTGCCTATGACAAAATTATTTTCGCTACCGGTTCTCATCCCTTTATTCTGCCAATTCCTGGAGCAGATAAGGAAGGGGTGGCCGCTTTTCGAACAATCGACGATACGGCAGAAATGTTAGCTGCGGCAGCAAAATATTCAAAGGCGGTCGTTATTGGCGGCGGCTTGCTAGGTCTTGAAGCGGCAAAGGGATTGCAGGAGCAAGGGATGGATGTCACGGTTGTCCATCTGGCAAAATGGCTGATGGAAACACAATTAGATGAGAAGGCCGGAAAGTTATTGCAGGCAGAGCTTGAAGAGCAAGGTCTGAAATTCTTGATGGAGCATAGTACCGAAGAGATTTTAGGAAACGAGCGCGTGACAGGTATGCGTTTTTCAAATGGTACAGAAATCGAAACGGATTTGATTGTGATGTCGATCGGTATTCGTCCAGCGGTGGAGCTGGCCCGGGAAATTGGTTTAGAAGTGAATCGCGGGATCGTCGTTAATGATTACATGGAGACCAGCCTTCCGAATATCTACGGAGTCGGCGAGTGTGTCGAGCACAATGGTATTTGCTACGGACTTGTGGCACCGCTGTTCGAGCAAGGAAAAATATTGGCAGATCTGCTTACGGAGCAGCCAGAAGTTAAAGCTTATCAAGGTTCAAAGACCTTTACCTCACTAAAGGTTTCTGGTGCGGATCTTTATTCTGCCGGCAACATTTTAAATACTGAGGGTATGGACAGTATCGAAGCCTTTGATAGCGCCTCTAAAAAATATAAGAAAATTTTCTTGAAGGATGGGAAAATTCAGGGAATCGTGCTTTATGGCGACACAGATGACGGTAGTCGCTACTACAATATGATGAAAAAAGGCCAAGAAATCAACGAGCTGGATCTGCAGACGATTGCTGTGCTTCAAGCAATTGGCGAAGGAGCAGGCATGGGAACGGACGTTGTCGAATGGGAAGATGACGAAACCGTCTGCGGCTGTAATGGCGTTGATAAGGGCACGATTTTGCGTTCAATTCGTGAAAAGGGCTTGTCCAGTGTCGGAGAAGTTGGAAAGGTCACGAAAGCTGGTACCTCCTGTGGAAAGTGTAAGCCGCAGGTCCAAACCTTATTAGAATATGAACTGGGGGATGCCGTTACCACGGCAACGGGTATCTGTCCTTGTACAGATTTAAATCGTGATCAGGTCGTTACACAAATCTATGCTAAGCATCTGACAAGTACGCAAGCGGTCTTTGCTGAACTAGATTGGCGTAACGTTGAGGGCTGTTCTAAATGCCGTCCTGCGGTCAATTTCTATCTGAATGTCGCTTGGCCAGCGGAGCATGAAGATGAACGAGATTCACGAGTAGTCAATGAACGTATGCACGCCAATATTCAAAAGGACGGGACTTTCTCAGTTATCCCAAGAATGCGCGGCGGACAAACGACCCCGCAACAGCTAATTAAACTGGCTCAAGTAGCGGAGCGCTACAATGTTCCATTAGTAAAGGTAACGGGTTCGCAGCGTATCGGCTTATACGGAGTGAAGAAACAGGATTTGCCTAAAATTTGGGAAGAGCTAGATATGGTCGCTGCCCAAGCTTATGGAAAAGTGTTCCGTTCGGTTAAGACCTGTGTCGGGCAAAGCTTCTGTCGCTTTGGCACCCAGAAGACGATGGAACTAGGAATTAAAATCGAAGAAAACTTTGAGTATATTGATACACCACACAAATTCAAGGTAGGTGTTTCTGGCTGTCCGCGAAGCTGTGTGGAATCAGCAGTCAAGGACTTTGGAATCATCGGTGTTGAAAATGGCTTCCAAATCCTAATTGGAGGAAATGGCGGGACTGAGCTAGTAGAAGCGCAGCATTTAGTGACCGTTGAAACGGAAGAGGAAGTCATAGAACTATGTGGCGCAATGCTGCAATACTATCGAGAAACAGGAATTTATGGTGAACGAACAGCGCCGTGGGTGGAGCGAATGGGGTTTGAAAATGTTAAGGCTGTTTTGTTGGATGCTGAGAAACGTCAAACACTTTGTGACAGTCTTAATCAAGCGATTGCGGCTAAAGCCCGCCAGGATTCATGGGGACCAATTACCAAGGACGTGGATTTAAGAGAAAAAATGTATACCATTGAACGGCCAGAATTAGTGGGAGTAGGTGAATAAGTTGACAAAATTATTAGCAACAAAAAAAGCGAAGTTAATTCCGCGAATTGGCCGCTTGATTGATTTGCAGGGAGAAAGAATCGCTCTTTTTCAGCTTTCCGATGGACGAGTCTGTGCGATCGAAGATTACTGTCCGTTAACGCAGGGACCTGTGTTAGAAGGAATTGTATCGGGGGAATATTTGTACGAACCAATGCGTGAATATAAGATTTCATTGATTGATGGAAAGATTCAAGAGCCTGATGAGGGACAGCTAAGAGTTTTTCCAGTAGAAATCATTGATGATGACATTTATATAGAGGTTTAGTGATGATTTCATTTGTTGGGGCTGGTCCGGGTGATATTGAATTACTAACCCTTAAAGGAAAAAAGCGTCTGCAGGAGGCTGATGCGGTGATCTACGACCGCTTAGTCAATCCTTTGCTGCTGTTTTACTGCAAACCTGATTGTGTGTTTATTTATGTGGGGAAGACACCGTATCAGTCAAGTATGCAGCAAGAGACAATCAACCAATTATTGCTGGATACACAAAAAAATCACAGCAAAATTGTTCGTTTAAAAGGAGGAACGCCCGAAATATTTGGCCGTTTAACAGAAGAACTGGAAGTGGTTTCCGGTAATAATATCGCATTTGAAATAATTCCCGGCGTTTCATCTGCTGGTGGCTCAGCAGCCTATAACGGTATTCCCCTAACTGAACGGGGGCAGGCAAGAGCAGTTACCTTTATGACTGCTCATTTAAAGATGAATGAGGAAGTTCTCTTGCCTGAACATTCTGCTGAACAGACGCTTTGTATCTACATGGGGATCGAGGCATTGCCAAAGCTCATTTTACAGTTGGTAAACCAAGGTTTTTCTGCGAATACGAAGATTGCAGTCATTAGCTGGGGAACCTATGGAAGACAAAAGAAAGTGTGCGGGACATTTTCAACGATTGAAGGACTTATCGCAAAAGAAAGGGTTAAAAATCCGGCAATGATTTTAATTGGCGAAGTGGTTTCAAATGAATGTCGATTCAATTGGTTTGAACAGCTGCCAGCATTTGGCAGACGGTATCTGCTTGTTTCAACACGTTCGCCGACTATCGATGAACTGATTCACTACACAAGTGCCGGAGCGGATATTTGGTGGCACCAGGTAGGAGAAATGCGCGACAAACGCTTCGATCTTATCAGTGAACGTTATTTATCAGAACAGCAATTCGAAGAGGTCAAATTCATAGATTCGACTTCAGAAAAATTGTTCTGTTCTTAAAAAAAAGGAGAGTGAAAGGATGTCATTATCACCGAAGGATTTAGTAGATGAAGCGATTACGCGAGGTAAGGCCAAGGCGAATTACAGTCTGTTGACAATCGCTGTGTTAGGAACGATGGCGGGAATCTTTATTGGATTAGCCGGAGTTGCAATGATCCGTACGATGGGATCAATGCCAAAGGAATGGGGCACCTTAGTGAATTTGCTGGGAGCAGTTGTTTTTCCCTTTGGTCTCATTTGCTTATTATTAGTTGGCGGCGAATTGGTTACAGGAAATATGATGGCAGTCAGCATGGCCTTATATGCAAAGGAAATCACGCTGAAGCAATGGGTACGTAATATGTTTTTTGTTACAGTGTTTAATTTGGTTGGCGCTTTAGCAGTCGCTGTATTTTTTGGCTATTTTTCGAACACCTTGCAGGGAGATTTTGTCGGTCGGACGATTGCGGTGGCTCAAGGGCGTGTGGCAGATGGCCCGTTACAGGCATTTTTATCAGGAATTGCATGTAACATCTTAGTTTGCACAGGGGTCTATATGAATATGGCCTCTCGAGATTTTATTGGTAAAATATTCGGTACGTGGCTGCCTGTCGCAGGGTTTGTCATCGCAGGCTATCAGCATGTTGTGGCGAATATGTTTTTGGTAGCTGCTGGAGTGTTAGCAGGTGGAGTAACGATTGGCCAATTCATTGAAAATATGGTATTCGTCTGGACGGGAAATCTAGTTGGCGGCGGCGTTATTCTAGCTGGCATGTACTTCCTTGCCTTTAAAGTGGGGATGAAACAAAACACCGAAGGATTGGAAAGTACGAAGACTTCCTCTATAATAGTGGAGGAAAAATAATTGATCGAGGAATACGATGAGAAAATTAAAGGTTGGGACAAGAAAGAGTCCCTTAGCCATGAAGCAAACACAAATTGTGATAAATTTGTTAACGACACACTGTCCACAGCTGGAAATCGAAATTTTCGGACTTTCTACTAAAGGCGATCGACTGCAGCAGGCACCTTTGACTCAAATTGGAGGAAAAGGTGTCTTTGTTAAGGAAGTTGAATACCAGCTGCAACAAAAAAAGATCGATTTTGCCGTACATAGCTTAAAAGATATGCCCGCCAACCTTCCTGACGACCTCATTCTAGCAGCTACGCCTAAACGTGCACAGCCATGGGATTGTCTGATTTTGAAGAATGACGCTGTACTTGAAGCTGAAAAAGAGGTAACGATTGGTACAAGTAGTCTGCGAAGAGCAAAACAGTTAGCGATGAAGTATCCTAATATGCGATTTGTTCCGATCCGTGGTAAAATAGAAACCCGTTTGGAGAAGATGGTAAGAGAAAAGATGGACGGGACTGTTCTTGCTTGCGCTGGATTAGAACGAATGAACTATTTTGATCAATTATCTAGCTATAAGATATTGCCTCCAGAATTATGTGTCCCTGCAATTGGTCAGGGGATTTTAGGTGTTGAATGTCGAAAAGAAGATCGCGAGGTTTTTGATTTGTTAGTCCAAATAACGGATGAAAAAACATCTTCAGCGGCAACGGCAGAACGTTTCTTTTTACGTCAAATGAATGGCAATTGCGACCTTCCGATCGGGGCCTTCGCCGAGAAAAATGGGCAGGTATGGGATTTCTATGCTTTTTTGGCCGAGAATATGGATGCTACAGGCAGACAGCTTCACTTGTTAGGAGACGATCCGCTATCCTTAGCGGAACAGGCGGTCAAGGAGTTATTTTCTCAAAAAACCTATTGTTGATATGAAAGAAAGATTTCGTAGTCATTAGGATCACGGAGTCTTTTTTTGCGATTTGTTAAGGTTGAGATGTAGATGTCGTTTTTAACCAAAAATAGAACAAGTTGGTTAGCCAAATCGTATGCTTGAGTTAGCTTTGGCAAAATTAGGAATACTTGAATTTCCCATTGCTAGGAAAAAAGTAAGTTTGTGAGGCCAGCATAGATTTTCCTATAATAAGCTTGTAAATAAATGAAAGTGGTGAAGAAAATGAAAAACATCTTGTTAATTTGCGGCTCAGGTGCTTCAAGTGGCTTTATGGCAGCGGCGATCAGAAAAGCAGCCAAAAAAAGAAAGGTTGAAGTAACAGTTAAGGCTGCCAGCGAATCGCAATTGGATGATCGGATTAATGAAATCGATTACTTGCTGATAGGACCACATTTGTCTTATATGCTAAATGATCTTCAAGAGCAAACCAAAGACAAAAATGTCAAGGCGGCAGTGATTCCGCAAGCAGTTTATGGGACGTTGAATGGAGAGAAAGCGTTGGATTTGATTTTAAAAATGGAGGGTTAACTGATGGATAAAATTATGAATTTTATGACGAATTCCTTTGCTCCTAAAGTGAATAAAGTAGTAAAAAATCCTTGGATTTCCGCTATTCAGGATTCGATCATGGTGGCATTGCCGCTAGTTTTTGTCGGCTCATTAGTAACCGTGGTGTCACTATTAAAAAATATTTTCAGCGGCATGCCTGATTTTTCCATGATTAGCAATTTTTCATTTGGGATGTACGCATTAGTAGTAGCGTTTTTAATTCCTTATTACTTGATGGAGAAAAAAGGCTATGGTGGTCAGAAGCTGATTTCTGGTGCAGCTTCACTGGTATTATTCATGATGCTGCTTTTTCCAACAATGACAGCCGACGGTGAGGCGGTCTTCATTCTTTCTCGCTTCGGTGCTACAGGCATGTTTTTATCAATGATTACTGGACTATTTGTCGGTTTTGTCATGAATTTTGCTGTGAAGTATTCCTTCTTTGATGAAGATACACCGATTCCCGATTTTGTCGTAGGTTGGTTCAATAGTTTACTGCCAATCACCTTTATCTTACTGGTAGGCTGGCTGATCACGATCCAATTCAAAATTGATTTCTTTGATGTTGTCTTGCTAGTCTTCAGTCCATTGGCAAGCATTGTCCAATCGTATCCGGGCTTTGTGTTATCCGTTTTCATTCCTGTATTTCTATATACATTCGGGATTTCTGGCTGGGTAATGATGCCTGTGGTTTATCCGGTTTACATGTCAGGTTTGGCAGCGAATGCTGAAGCTGTGGCAAATGGTGGACAAGCAATCAACATCGCTACTCAAGAAACCTGTTACGCCTTTTCGTCGATGGGTGGGATCGGAACAACATTGGCTTTATCTGTGATGATGCTTTTGTTGAGTAAATCTGCGCAATTAAAAGCAATCGGTAAAGCAGTCATCATTCCTTCGATCTTTAACATCAATGAACCATTGGTATTTGGAGCACCGATCGCCTTTAATCCTTACTTGATGGTGCCAATGTGGATCAATAGCATTATTGTTCCAACGATTGCTTATGTAACAATGTCACTAGGATTAGTCAACATACCGTCTAGCACATTTCTGTTGTGGTATATGCCATATCCATTTACATCTTACTTGGCGACGCAGGATTGGCGAGCGATTGTTGTATGTGTGTTGATTTTTGCCATTACGTGGCTGATATTCCTGCCGTTCTTTAAGGCCTATGACAATTCATTGGTAAAACAAGAAGCTCAGGAGGCCATGGAGGAAGCAGAGGCAGAAGCCGTTCATTAAAAATAACTATAAGCTATTAGCAGGAGGTCGCATATGGAAGAGACAAAGCATTTAGAGGAGAATGATCAATTAAATCAATTATCGATGAACATTTTGGTTCATGCGGGAAACGCACGTGATCATCTCGTTCATTCTTTGGAAAGTTTAGAAGCAATGGATTTTACTACAGCAAAGCAAGAGGTTCAGGCCGCACGTAAAGAGGTAGTGATTGCTCACGGTTTGCAGACAGATACACTGCAATTAGAAGCCTCAGGTGAACAGATTCGTTATTCAACCTTGTTTTGCCACGCACAAGATACCTTAATGACAGCGCAAAGTGAAATCTTAATCGGTGAACATTTGGTTCGCTTGTTTGAAGCATTTAGTCAAAAATAAACAGTACAATTATTCAAGGAGGAATTTCATTGGAAAAATATCAAATACCAAAAGACTTTTTATGGGGCGGTGCCATCGCGGCTAATCAGGCAGAGGGCGCCTATAAAGTTGATGGAAAAGGCGTTAGTCTTGCGGACTTGCACAAGTATTATCCAGATAAAAGCAATGCTGAGATTGCAGAGGAACAGCATAAGGGGATGTCTTTGGCAGATGTGAAGGCTAACCTAGCGGATACGGAAGGTTATTATCCAAAACGTCATGGGATTGACTTTTATCATACCTATGAATCAGACTTGGAATTACTCAGCGAAATGGGCTTCAAGACCTTTCGTACATCCATTGACTGGACTCGAATTTTTCCGACTGGTGATGAAACGGAGCCCAATGAAGAGGGATTGGCCTACTATGATCGGTTGATTGATAAGATCATTGAACTGGGAATGGAGCCGATCATTACTATTTTACATTACGAGACACCTGTTGAAATTACGTTGAAATATGGCGGCTGGAACAATCGCAAAGTGATTGATTTATTTGTTAAATATGGAAAAGTAGTCTTAGAACGCTATCAAACAAAGGTAAAATATTGGATCGTGATTAATCAAGTCAATCTGATTCAGTTTGAGCCCTTTAACTCAACGGCGATTCCTTATGATACGGTAGATAATTATGAGGAAGCCAGCTTTCAAGCGGTTCATCATCAGTTTGTAGCAAGCGCTAAATTGGCAGCCTATGCCAAAACGATCAATCCTGATATGATGATTGGTACAATGATGGCTGATTGTACGGCGTATCCTTACTCTTGCGATCCTGACGATGTGAACTTGGCCTTGCGTCGAAATCGTATGCAATATTTCTATACCGATGTTCAATTTCAAGGAGCCTATCCACAATATGCCTTGAATTACTTTGCAGAAAATGACATCCACCTAGAAATTACTGATGAGGACAAACAATTGTTGAAGGATCATCCAATGGATTATTTAGCCCTGTCTTATTACTACTCGCAAATGGTCGACGCTTCAAAAAATACGATGAGCCCATCTTCTGTGACACCAAATCCGAACTTGAAGGCTAATCCGTGGGGGTGGGCGGTTGATCCGCAGGGGCTGTACAATTCATTATCCCAATACTGGGATCGCTATCACAAATCCATTATCATTGCGGAGAATGGTTTTGGCATGTATGACAAATTGGAGGATGGAAAGGTTCATGACGATTATCGTATTTCCTATTTATCTGAGCATATTGCCCAAATGAAACGCGCTATGTATGACGGCGCTGACGTGATCGCCTATTGCGCTTGGGGCCCGATTGATATTATCAGCTGTTCTTCTGCTCAGATGGAAAAACGCTATGGCTTCATTTATGTCGATCTGGATAATGAAGGAAAAGGCTCTGCTCAACGAATCAAAAAAGACAGCTTTGAATGGTACAAACAGGTGATTGCTTCAAACGGCGAAACATTATAATCAATTGAAAAGTTGATCTTTGTGATCAACTTTTCTTTGAATGGAGGTGTAAATGTGCTGACTAAAAAAGAAAAAGAGCTGATTGATTATTTAAATAAAAAAGCTCGTTGGGTAACCTCAGATGAACTAGCTGAATTTAGCAGTTGCACCACTCGTACGATTCGTAATCGTATTGCCAAGATCAATCAAAACAATCCAGCGCTTATTTTAACCAGTCATCGCGGCTACCAGTTGAATGGGGAAGTAGGTATTGAGTCAGGCGGCACCGAGGATCGCAAATCTCGGATCTTTTTGGAGCTGTTGAAGCATTCGTCGGAGGGAGTCGACTTTTATGAACTGGCGGAGAAGCTTTTCATCTCTGAATCTACGTTAAAAAATGATATCCAGCAATTAAAAAAAGAAATCACCAACGATGCGATTCAAATTGTTTTCGAACAAGATTATATTAAGCTGACGGGACCAGAACGGGCAAAGCGCCGTTATCTTATCTCACTTTTATACAATGAAAGTGACCTGCAGGAAAAGCTGAAGGTCAGTATTCAGCAAATGATTGGGTATATTTCGCTGGAAAAGCTGCAGCAGACGATTCAAAACGTGTTGACTGAAAACAATATCCAGATCAATCAATACTCGCTGAATAACATCGTACTCCACTTCGCTATCAGTATTGAACGTATTCGCCAAGGGCATAGCCTAAAGAAAAGCTTGAATGAAAATCCCGCACAAAACAGTCCGGAATTCTTAATCGCAGAAGAAATCAGCAATCAATTGGCACAGCAATACGGTATTCATTTTTCTCATGCAGAATTAGAGCAATTGTCATTATTATTTATTGGCATGCAAAATGAAAACTTAGCAAAGGAAAAGAATCAGCAGCTCTCCAGCTTTGTTGATCCCAAAATCATCAGCGCCTTAAAGGACGTCTTAGCTGAGGTAGAGCGGACCTATTTAGTCGAATTGAACGATGAGGAATTTTTCAATAAATTAGCGATTCATCTACAAAGTCTGTATTATCGTTCTCACTACGAAACCTTTACTCGCAATAGCAGTTTGTTGGATTTAAAAACAGCCTATCCGTTGATTTATGATCTAGCCGTGTACATTTCTTCTTTAATTCAAGATCGCTTGGCTATCTGGTTCAATGATGACGAAATTTCATTCATTGCTTTACATATTGGGTCATTTCTTGAAACGCAAAAGCATTTTCGTAATCAGATTACCATTCAATTGGTAGTGAACGATTATCATGATATTGGCAGAAATCTAAGGAAAGAAATTGAGGAACGCCTCGGAGAAAATATCAACGTCATAGTGACGGAAAAATGGAAAGCTGCGAATGCTGATTATGATTTATTGCTAACGACAGATCGGGAAACAGCTTCTAAAAATGAAGGGGCCGTTTTTATCCATCCTTTTTTAACCGACAAAGATGTTAAAAAAATTGAAAAACGAATTGACGCCTTAAAATCACAGCGGGAAAAAAGACGCATGTATCAAACCATCGAAAAATTCATTTTGCCAGAATTGTATTTCAATCAGTTTGATCCTGCTGGATTAACGCCGATGGAAATACGAAGTCAAATCAATCAACGAATGGTCAATGAACACTTTGTGGACGCTCATTTCTTAGAAAAGGTAGAAAAGCGTGAGCGGATGTCTCCAACCAGCTTTCCATCAGGAATCGCAGTCCCCCATTCTGTCGAGCTGGAAGCCAAAAGAAGCGGGGTGGCAATCATGACGCTGCAAGAACCATTGGTTTGGGCTGATCATACGATTAAGCTAATCGCTTATATTGCTATTAATAAAGAAGAAGCAAATGAATTCAATGATTTTTTTGAGAAATTTATTGAGATTGTTTCGGAACCGATCAATACCAAGCAGCTAAGTATGAGCGAAGATTATGAGGCGTTTATTTTACGTTTGAAGGCGATGGTGGAGGCCGATGAATAAAAACTTTCTAGGACGGTTGTTCCTAGTGATTTTTGGTACGATCTTGATGGGTCTTGGAATCGAAATGATCGTGGTGGCCAATCAAGGCTTTGATTCTGTTAGTACGTTGATCTTAGGATTAATGCAACATACAGCGATTCCTTTTGGACGCTGGAGTCAATTGATAAGCTTCCTATTTTTATTGATGACTTTTTTGTATAATCGCAGGATTTTAGGAATCGGCAGTCTCATCAATACGTTCTTAGTTGGTGAGACCATCAATCGTACGGCAAATATTTTTCAATCCATGGATTTTTTTAAGAATAGTATGGGAAGTTCTGTTTTAGGCTTTTGTGTAATGGCACTTGGCACAGCGATCTATTTAAGTGGTGGTTTAGGTTCAGGTCCATTGGAGGGAATGATGTTTTGTGTCTGCGATTGTTTACAGGTTTCTCTGCAAAAGGGCAGAATCATACTAGATTTTATCATTGTCGTCAGCGGCATTCTTTTAGGCAGTACCTTTGGCGTTGGAACAGCCTTTGCTATTTTTCTCTTAGGTCCTATGATCCAGCTTTGCTTATCTTTGTTAAAACGAGTTGCTGTAAGTAGCACAACGTTTCGCAGTAAAAAGCAATTATCAAAATAAAATTGGTCTTTTAAAGGATGTACAAAGTCTCGCTCATCCTTTTCGTAAGAGCGAGAAGAAGAGAACCGTTTAATAAAAAAAGCACTACGTTAATTAGTTGGTGATTCCAAAACTAATTGACGTATTGCTTTTTTTATTCCTTTAAACTCAAGATGACTTTTCGAACTTTGGAAATCGTTTCTTGCGCATTTTTACTGTTATAGAACATCAAAATCACGTAAAGGGAATCGATGATGCTCAATTGAGCAATTCGGGAAGCCAATGCTTCAGAGCGGAATTCGATTTCTTCAGAGATGGAGATAAAGACGACATCGCCTAATTTGGCTAAGGGAGAATTGGCCTGGCTAGTAATAATAATGACTTTTGTTCCAGCTTTTTTGACAGCTTCGGCCATATGGATGGTTTCCTTTGATTTGCCTGAATGGGAAATAAACAGAGCACAATCTTCATCCGTAAGTAAAGAGGCCTCCATTAACTGAATATGGTAATCCGTACTATGCCCAACGGAAATAGGAGAACGTAAAAACTTATGGTAGGCATCAGTGGCTACGATTTCTGATCCGCCGACGCCAAAGAAATACAGTCGCCTGGATTCGGAGATCATTTTAACCGCCTTTTTTAAATCCTCTTCCTTTAGTAATTTTTTCGTGTCGGTCAAAGTAGTCATGTTTGAATCGAAAACTTTTTGGGCCATCGTTAATTCAGAATCGTCCTTTTGAACATTTTCGTGAATCGTCACAGCCGTTAAATCATTTTCTTGCTTCAATAAAGCCATTTTAAAATCCTTAAATCCGTTAAAGCCTAAAGTTTTGGTGAATTGAAAGAAAGTAGAGTCAGCGATTCCCAGTTCAGCAGAAAGATCACTGATAGAGCTATGACTAACTTTGTTTGGATTTTCCAATATGTAATCGGCAATGGCTTGCTCTTTCGGACTAAAATGCTTATACATCGATTTAATTTGTAAGTGAATAGGGCTAGACATCAGCGTTCCTCCTTCATTCAGTAGTAGTTACTCATAAGATACTAGGAAATAAATAAAAAATCAACAAAAATATTTTTTATTTTTTCTATTTACAAAAAAATATTTTTTTGTATAATGGAGACATAAGATTGAATGCGTTATCAGAAATCGGTTTACTTATCGTCATTCGATTTGTAGGATGCTTTGTTTTTTTAAAAAAGGAGATGAACAGAATAGGAGAAGGTAGATAAGGTATAGATAAAGCAGAGAAATTGCATCATGAGTTGCAAAGCAAGTCTAAAAGGAGCTTTAAACATGGGAAAATACAAAATAGCGATCGTCAATTCAAGTAGTTTTGGAAAAATCTTCCATGAGCAGCTGGAGCGTTTGGAGAAGATCGGCGAGGTTCAGTCATTCACTGTTGATGGAGAGATCGGCGGACGTGAGCTGGCAGAATTATTAAAGGGCTACAATATCATTATTGCGAGTGTCACCCCATTTTTCACACAGGAATTTTTTGATCATAAGGACGAACTCATTTTAATTACAAGACATGGAATCGGCTACAACAATATTGATATTGAAGCAGCACGCAAGCACGGGACACTTGTTTCAATTATTCCAGCTTTAGTGGAAAGAGACGCAGTTGCAGAAAATAATATTACGAATCTGTTAGCCCTCTTAAGAAAAACAGTTGAAGCAGATTTAAGCGTTAAAAACGATAGCTGGGAGGATCGAGCAAAGTTTGTCGGTCGAACACTATTTAATAAAACCGTTGGAGTTATTGGCGTCGGAAATACCGGCAGCTGTGTCGTAGAAACCTTACGAAACGGATTTCGTTGCAATGTTTTAGCCTACGATCCGTATAAATCAGCACTGCATATTGAAAGCTATGGTGCAAAAAAAGTGGACCTGCCGCATTTACTAAAAGAGTCAGATATCATTTGCCTTTGCGCTAGTTTAAATGAAGAAAACTATCATATGATCTCTACAGCTGAAATTGCACAAATGAAGGACAATGTGTATCTTTCCAATAGCGCTCGGGGAGCATTATTAGACGAAAAAGCAATTGTCAGCGCTTTAAAATCTGGAAAAATCGCTGGTTTAGCGACAGATGTTTTAGAAGAAGAGCCAGGACGTAAGGATCATCCGTATCTTGCCTTTCGCAATGTGGTTATGACGCCGCACACTTCCGCTTATACGATGGAATGCTTGCAAGAAATGGGAGCGAAATGTCTGCGAGATGTTGAAGATGTCGTTGCTGGGAAGGTCCCTGAGCGTTCAGTTCAAGCTCAAAGCAATGTTTTAAGTTAGAAAGGAGCGGAAAATGCTAACTGATTTGAAGGTTAAAGTAGGCCCGCAGTTTTATCGGTACCATGTGGGAGCGATTGATTTTGTTCCCGATTTGTTACAAGAATTTTCAGCGAAAAATGTTTTAATCGTTCATGGACAGATTTCCTTTGAAAAGGCCGAACCTTTCTTGAAATTTTTAAATGAACGAACGTATAACTTCCATTTTCTACAGTACACTGGCGAGTGCAGCTACTATGGAGCAGAACGAATTGCCAAAGTAGTAAAAGAGCAGGAAATTGATTTTATCATTGGTGTCGGCGGCGGAAAGCTGACGGATCTAGTCGGCTATGCCTCTCATACCTTAAACGTTCAGTACGGTGTGATTCCGACGCTTGCAAGTAATTGCGCGCCGTGGACACCACTTTCAGTGATGTATAAGGAAAGCGGTGAATCAGAAGGGAAAAGCGAACATTTTCTACGACAGGCGGCCTTTTTTATCACTGATCCTAAATTAATCATTGATGCGCCCGTTAACTATTTTGTCGCAGGCTTGGCTGACACAATCGCGAAATGGTATGAGTCAGATGCTATCTTACAACAAGAGCATTTAAAAAATGAACCCTTTTTACAAATTGCCGGCTATACATCGGAATTATGTAAAAAAGCCATTTTAGATCATTCTGCAAAGGCAATCAAGGATATGGAGGCGGGCGAAGTATCAGAAGAATTCATTCATTTATCTGAAATTGTCTTCGCCGTTGCCGGTTTGGTCGGCGGGTTAGGTGACAAATACGCGAGAAATGCCATCGCTCATGCCATGCATGACGGGATGAGCAAGTATATTCCTGAAAGTCATGAGTTTCTGCACGGAGAAAAAGTCGCTTATGGAATTTTTTATCAGCTGGCTGTTGAGAAAAAGTGGGAGCAAATTGATGATTTATTACCATTTTATCAAGAGCTTTCTCTACCAACATCCTTGAAGCAAATGCAGCTTTTCCCCGAAGAGAATAGTGTTCTAGATCAAATCGTAGAATTCATTGATTCAAAGGAAAAGGTTCATCTACTGCCAATACCAATTACAGTAGATTTATTGAAGGATTCGATTTTTGAATTAGAAGCATATATTAATGAACGGTAAAAAAGCTGTTTGCTTATCCAGACGTTAGAGCTGGATAGTCGATTAGTTGGATACGATACAGATAAGAATATTAAGTATTTTTTTGAAAAACAGGAAGAATACTCGATAGAATAAGGAGGAACTTATGGATACTTTAAGTGTTATGCAGAGTCTATTGATTGCGTTATGGGTCGCTGCGGTTATGTCCAGATGGCTTGGAGGAGGAGCAACACTGACCTTGCGCTTCTCGCCTTTGATGACAGGATTAGTTGTTGGAATTGTTATGGGCGATGTTGCTCAAGCGATGATTGTTACTGCTGCCCTGCAAATGATTTATATGGGGGTTTTCTCACCAGGGGGATCAATGCCTGCTGAACCATCGATCGCTGCTGCTATTGCTGTTCCAGTCGCATTATTAGGGAATTTGAAACCAGAAGCGGCTATCGCGGTTGCTGTGCCAGTTGGATTATTAGGAAGCTATTTGTATCAATTCCGTTTCTTTATCAATACATTCTTAGGAAAATATACTGATAAAGCAGTGGAAGATTTGAATGCGAATGCGATTAAACGTTCAATTATTTTATACCCGACAATTGCATCATTTGTCTTGTTCGTACCGCTAGTATTTATCGCTCTTTATCTAGGAGCACCAGTCATTGCAGATGTCATCAATGCCTTAGAAGGAACCGTGGTCATTCACATCCTTGAAGTAGTGGGTGGCGGATTAGCCGCGATCGGTATTGCGACGACGGTTTATGTTATCGGTCGTAAAGACTACATGGTCTTTTTCTTCCTTGCTTATTTCATGAGTGTAGTATTGAAATCTCTAGAAATCACAATGGTGACTTACGCGATTTTTGGGATCTTGATTGCGTTGATCTTTGTACAGTCGCAAAAGGGAAGAGGCGCAGCACCAGCAGCTGAATCTGCAGCGCCAAGCTCTGGAGCTACCTTTGATGATGACGATGATTATGATGACGGATTTTAATGAAGAGAAATAGGAGGGAAAACACATGGCGGAAGTAACAAATAAAAGTTTAGCACCTGAAGAAATTACCAGTAAAGATGTCACAAAAGCGTATCTAAGATGGCACTTTGCCAATGAAATACCTCATTCCTTTGAGCGTTATTTGGCACCGTCCTTACTTTATGCGATGATGCCGATCCTGAAGAAATTATATAAAGACGACGATGACTTAAAAGCCGCATATAAACGGCAGTTATTATTTTTCAATACACAATTGAGCTGGGGTGGCGGTGTTATCACTGGTTTGATGTCATCGATGGAGCAACAACGAGCGCAAGAAGAATATGAGAAAAAAGAAATTCTGATGCAAGATGATTTAATGTATAACACAAAAGCAGGTTTGATGGGCGCACTCGCTGGAATCGGTGATGCGATTGACTCAGGAACGGTTCAATATATTTTTATTGCCATCGCTGTTCCTTGGGCGCAACAGGGAAGTGCTTTAGGTGCGTTGTTCCCATTTGTATTCTTTGCGATTTACCAAGCTGCGTTAGGTGTGTTCTTTGCGAGACAATCATTCACGATGGGCCGTAACGCTACTGGATTAATGCAAAGTACCGGTGTTCAAACAGCTATTGAAGCACTTTCTGTATTAGGGCTGTTCATGATGGGGATTTTAGCTGGTAACTATGTAAAAGTAGAGTCAACACTAAAATTTGCGATCTCAGGAAGGAAGTTCGTTATTCAAGAAATTCTTGACCAGATCGTTCCAGGTATTTTACCGTTAGCAGTTGTTATGGGTGTTTATTGGTTCTATACGAAAAAAGGTCTGAAAGTAACGCAAGCATTGCTCTGGCTGACCTTAATCCTAATCATTTTAGCCGGAGTCGGAATCTTATAATTTTAAAAAGGAAGTGTGTGAAATGGGCGTAATTAATTTAGCTCGAGTAGATGAGCGTTTAATCCATGGACAAGTAATGATGACCTTATCACAAAAAAGCGGAGTAAATTCAATTTTTGTGGTTGATGAAGTAGTAGCAAAAGATAAATTCATGCGTGATCTATATAAAAATGCTGGAAGTCGAACCGGACAAAAGACGATCGTGATCACACCAGAAAAAGCGAAATTTTATTGGGATGAATTCAATTTTAAAGAATACAACTGTATTTTGATCACGAAAACAGTCAGTGTTATCTATGACTTAGTTAAACACGGTGTGCCGATGAAGGAATTGAATATCGGAGGGATCGCTCAAAAAGATCCCGATAAAGATATCTTAGTGACAAAATCTGTTTACTTGAACAAAGAAGACGCGGAACGGTTAAAGGATATGCATGAGAATTATGGTGTTGAAGATATTTATTTCCAAGCCACACCATCGGCACCAAAATCTAGTTTAAAAGATGTATTAAAGCAATTTAATCTATAAAAACACAGGAGGAAGATCAGATGGAGCAATCAGAGGTATTCAAAGATTGGCTATTTCGTTACCAATATGTTTATCGGCTGCGTCGAACAGAAAAAAGTAAGAAACGATTTCTGGCAGCTTTGGTGACGGATATCGCAAAAATACGTGAAGACGTTCGTGTCATTGAATATGATCAGCAAAAGAAATATGCTTCGCGAAATGTCTATGTGGGCAATATCAAGCAGGCAGATCGTGTGATTTGCACCTTCTATGATACTCCTCCTGAAAGTATCGGTTCCTATCAGCTGTTTGATAGGAAGGATCAGGCGAAAAAGACAACGATGTTTATTTTGACTAGCACGCTTATTGCGATTCTTCTAGGAGTTATAGGAACGATCATTTATATGCGGTTTTCACCAAACTCGTTTCAATTCAATTCGGTCAGTACCCTTGTGATTATGGTGATTTATGCAGGCTATTTCGCTTTGCTGGGAAAAATTACCAAGGGCTTATCGAACCGGAAAACGTTAGTCCGTAATACGTCGTCATTATTAGCGATGCTGAAAATGATCGCAGAAAACAAACAAAAGAACGTTGCGTATGCTTTTTTAGACGAAGGCAGCTATGGCAATAAGGGTCTAGAGGAACTGCAAAGACAGGTCAATGGGCACTGCGAAATTTTTTACCTAGACAGCGTTGGTGCTTCGGCTCCGTTGCATTTGGTAGGCAAGTCGCCGCATAACGGAAAAATTGATGACTACGTCGACTATCAAGAATCAGATCAAAAAGTAAGTTATCTTTTTAGTGCTAGAAAAGATCAAACGAACGCAGCCTATTACTTAAATCAGGCCGATCTAAAAGAGAAACATTTAAACATGGAAAATATTGTCGCTGTAACGAATTTATTTCAGTGAGAGAAATGGAGGGGCTTATGTTAGGAATTGTCATTGCCACACATGGAAAACTAAGTGATGGCTTGAGAGACGCCGCGGAAGTGATCGTGGGAACAACGAATAATATCGCCACAGTCAATCTGAACCCCGGAGATGATGTTCAAGAATTAGGAACAACGATTGAATCAGCCATCAAAGAGGTTAATCAGGCTACTGGCGTTATCGTATTAACAGACCTAGTAAGTGCTAGTCCGTACAATCAATCGGTTTTAATTACGAATGGGTTGGAGCCGGAGCTGCAGGAAAAGGTATATGTAGTCGGCGGTGTTAATTTACCCATGCTGCTAGAAGCGATCAATCATCAAATTCTAAGTACACCAGTTGAAGAAGCCGTGCCAGCGATATTAACGCAAGGAACAGATAGCTTAGCTGTTTGGCATACATCAGATATTGAAGAGGACGATGAAGAGGACGGATTTTAGTTTGTGAAGGCAAAGTACAAATAGAAGCAGGATAGGAGACTAAGATTAATGAAGTGGGGCTTTAGATGGTATGGAGAAAAAGGCGACTCCATTCCTTTAAATCATGTAAGACAAATTCCCGGTATCAATGGAGTAGTCGGCACATTACTGAATAAAATGCCAGGTGATGTTTGGGAAGTTTCCGAGATACGCGCTTTAAAAGAATCAATTGAAAAAGAAGAGTTAGAATTATTAGGAATTGAAAGTGTTGCGATCCATGATGCGATCAAAGCAGGAACCGCTGAACGCGATCATTACATCGATAACTATATTCAAACAATTAGAAATCTTTCTGAATGTGGCGTTCATTTGATTTGCTACAGCTTCAAACCGATTTTTGGCTGGGCAAAAACAACATTGAATTACGAGAATGAAGATGGCAGCTTAGCATTATTGTACGATCAAGCAGTGGTAGATAATATGGAACCAGGAGATATGTACAAATTAATCAGCAGTCAGTCCAAAGGTTTTCAGCTATCTGGTTGGGAAGAAGAACGCCTGAACAAGTTCAATTCTCTAGTTGAAATGTACGAAGGTGTGACAGAAGAAATTTTATTTGATAACTTGAAATATTTCTTGGAAAGAATCATCCCAGTTTGTGAAGAGGCCGATGTTAAAATGGGGATTCATCCGGATGATCCGCCTTGGGAGATTTTTGGCTTCCCTCGAATTACAAAAAATCTGGCTGATTTGCAACGTATTATCAGCATGGTTGATTCTCCTTACAATGGTATTACGTTGTGCACCGGAGCGCTTGGTGCTGATCCGAATAATGATATGGTAGAAATCGTTCATGCAATTGGAGATCGCATCAATTTTGTTCACTTCCGTAATGTGGAATTTTTAGGCTATCGCAAGTTTAAAGAAACTGCTCATTTATCAACAGAGGGGTCTCTTGATATGTATGCGATTATGGAAGCTTTAGTCGAAGTTGGTTTTGACGGTGTCATTCGTCCAGATCATGGCCGGACACTTTGGGGTGAAGTAGCAAGACCAGGATATGGCCTATACGATCGAGCGATGGGCATTACCTATATGCAAGGACTGCACGAAGCCATTACCAAACGTAAAGACTAGAAATCCGATAGAAAGTGAGAAAAAATAATGCCTGCAAATATGGAGCATAAGATCTATGAGCAATTAAAGCAAACAAAGCTTTTACCACTATATACAGCAACAGATTTGAGCTACTTAGCTAAAGTAGAAGAGATTCTATTGGAAAATAATGTCCCGTTGATTGAAGTGACTTTCCGAAGTGATCTAGCAGGAGAAGCAATCAAACGCTTAGCCAAATCTGGTAAGCTGATGGTTGGTGCAGGGACTGTCCGAACACTAACGGAGGCAAAGATCGCGATTGAAAACGGCGCACAGTTTGTCGTGTCTCCAGCAGTTGTTCCTGAGGTCATTGAGTATTGTTTGGAGCAAAAGATTGCTGTATTTCCAGGAACTGCAACACCTAGAGATATCCAAACAGCAACTGAATATGGGATCAACGTTGTAAAGTTTTTCCCGGCAGACATTTATGGAGGTTTAAAGGCGATAAATGCCTTGAGTGGACCTTTTTACGATGTGAAATTCCTGCCAACCGGTGGAATTAACGCAGAAAATTTTGTCGAATATTTAGAAAACCCAAATGTAATCGGAGTAGGTGGCTCATTCATTCTTTCTGAGAAGGTCATTATGGAAGATAATGGAGAGAAGATGAACGATGTTCTCAAAGCATTGGTCCAACAAATAAATTAGTAGAAAAAGCATTCATGAGGCCGGCTTTTTGCCTCATGAATGCTTTCAGTTTAGATAGAATCATCACAGAAGATGCTCTTCATAAATACGACACATTTTTTTCTTATTTTTATTTAAAAAGCTCATAGGTTTTTCAAATATGTAGCGTAAGATGAACTTAACCCTAAAAATAATTCTTTTTCCCCTGTGAAAGCAGGAACCCCCAGAAATAAAGCTGATGCATGTGCATCAGCTTTATTTTGTGTATGCCCAAGCATTTGCCAGCTGCGACATAAGCTCATCAATGGAGTATTTTTTCATGTAGTGTTCTTTATCGGGACCATCGTTAGGATCATAAACAATAATCTGATCGCTTTGTAAGTCCTTTTTAATCACCATAATGTGGCCAACATCGGTAAACTCACCGGGATTAACGGAAACTACGATTGGCTGATTTTGATTCAAATGCTCCTGAATTTTTGCCTGATCTTTGCCGAGGTCTTCAACAGTCAATCCGTAGTTTTGAGCAAAAGCAGGAAAAATCGACCAGGCGGTTCCTTGCCCTGCTTGGTAATACTGGTTGCCGCTCCATTGTAAAATTTCAGTTGGATAGACGGTTCGGTGCTCCCAATAAGAAAGAATCATTGCTAAAGAAGTAATCCCACAACCGTTAGTGGCTAAATCATTTTGCGCAGAGCCGCTGCCATAGGATTTGTCGGCCCAACGAGAATCAGTTTGTATTAGTAAAGGAAAATTTTGTCCATGCTCCTGTAGGTATTGATTCGCATTAGCGGAAAAATCCTGTTGACTATTAACATTATTATTAAAGTGGAAAACTCGAGAAGAGAGGATTACCAGACTAGAAATCACTAAAAAGCTTCCCAGTAAAATCGAAAAAGGACGAATTTTTCGTCGCATAAAAAACACCTCCACTCTTTTATTAAAACGAAAAAAGGGTGAGGTGTCATCGGTCAAAAGTTGTAAGTTATTCGAATTCTTCTAGCTCTAAGCTAAGTTCTTCCCAACTTGAAAGCTGTTCTTCCTGCTCAGCCTTTTTTGCTTCCAAGTCATTTGTCAATTCTAATAGCTGAACGTGATCATTCAAAATATCCGGCTGACTCATTTGGATCTCAAGTTCGGCGATCTCTTCATCCAAAGTGGAAAGTGTTTCTTCGATTGCTTCAATCTTTCGACGTAAGCTGCGAATCAGCTTTTGTTGTTCCTTATCTTGGTAAAACTTCTTTTTAGGCGCTTCGACAGGTGCTGCTTCTTTTGCCTGTAATTCAGCGATTTCTTCTTCTTCTTTTTTCTTTTCTAAATAGTAATCGTAATCACCAAGATATAACTTGCTGCCCTCAGGAGACAACTCGATCACTTTGTTGGCGATACGATTAATAAAGTAGCGGTCATGGGAGACGAATAGCAGCGTTCCTTGATAATCGATCAAGGCATTTTCCAATACTTCTTTGTTATCAATATCTAGGTGGTTCGTCGGTTCATCGAGAATCAAAAAATTCTCCTTATTCATAGAAAGCTTCGCTAATGCGACACGAGCTTTTTCACCACCGCTAAGCAGCGGGATCGTTTTTTCAACATCTTCGCCGCTAAAAAGAAAACCGCCTAATACATTGCGAATGTCTTTTTCTGGAGTCGTCGGGTGTTCGTCCCATAATTCAGCTAAAATCGTCTTATTGCCGTGCAGATCAGCTTGTCCTTGATCGTAATAGCCGACTGTGACATTGGTTCCAAAATGCGGGGTGCCTTTGATGAAGGGGATTTGACCGATCAACGATTTTAATAATGTAGACTTTCCAATCCCGTTTGGTCCGACAAGTGCGATCGCATCTTCACGACGAATATCCAGATCAATGGGTTCAGAAAGTGTTTCCTCATAGCCGATAGCAGCTTCTTCGACTTGTAAGACGACGTTTCCTGAAACCTTATCGATATCAAACATGAATTTCGCAGATTTTTCCTTGCCATCTGGTCGATCTAGTCGATCCATTTTTTCCAATGTTTTCCGACGGCTTTGTGCACGTTTGGTAGTGGAGGCACGAACCAAATTACGTGCGACGAAATCTTCTAATTTTTCGATTTCAACCTGCTGCTTTTCATAAGCTTTCCAGTCGCTGGCAAGCTGAGCGGCTTTTAAATCAAGATAACGGGAATAATTTCCAGTGTAATGACGGATTTTATGACGTGAAATTTCATAAATCTCATTGACGACGCGATCTAAGAAATAGCGGTCATGGGAAACAATCAAGAGCGCACCAGAGTAGCCTTGAAGGTAATCCTCCAACCAAGCCAATGTCTCAATATCTAAATGATTGGTAGGTTCATCCAAAATCAAAATATCAGGTTTGACCAATAGCATTCGTGCCAAAGCAAGACGGGTTTTTTGACCACCGGATAATGTACTGATTTCTTTATCATAAAAACTTTCATCGAATTTAAATCCATGTAAGACGCTACGGATTTCATTTTCATAGCCATAGCCGTTCTGTTCATTAAAATCATGCTGCAGCTGGTCGTATTCCTTCAGAAGAGAAGTGTAACGACTATCGCTTTCAGGTGTTTCGCCAATCGCCACTTCAACATCTCGCATGCGAGCTTCCATTTGACGTACTTTATCAAAAGCTTTCAACATTTCATTCCAAATGGTCTCAGTTGAATCTAAGCCAGTATCTTGCGCGAGGTAGCCTAGGGTTGCTTGCTTATTTTTAATCACTTGCCCCGCATCTGGCGCTTCGATATTGGCGATTATTTTTAATAATGTCGATTTGCCCGCACCATTTCGTCCAACTAAACCGATTCTTGCTTTACTAGCAACTTCAAGATGAATATTTTCAAATAAAGTGTCGGCACCAAAATAGCGAGCAATTTGATTTGCTTGTAGTAAAATCATTGGATAATCTTCCTTAAATTTATTTTTCCGAATGGATTTAGTCTACCATATTTTTGAAGTCGTTGCGATTGGAAGCGACCATTTCAATAAATCGTGATTTTTTCACAAAATTTCGAGCAAGTGCGTTGCAATTTCACAGAGATTCTTGCTATTATAGTTCAGTAGTCAACATTTACGAAATTTTTTTATAAAGGAGAGTTATTGTGAAAGAACATTCAATTCCAAAAGCGACTGTTAAACGATTGCCGTTGTATTATCGGTATTTGCGTATTTTAAATAATGCTGGAAAAACCAAAGTATCATCTACAGAACTAAGTGAGGCGATCCAGGTCGATAGTGCAACGATTCGCCGTGACTTTTCTTATTTCGGAGAACTTGGCAAACGTGGATATGGATACGACGTTGAAGACTTGATGCATTTCTTCGGGAAAATCTTGAATGATGACCAACTGACCAACGTAGCATTGGTTGGGGTCGGTAATTTAGGAAGCGCCTTGTTGAAATTCAAATTCCATCAAAGCAATAGTATCCGTGTCAGCTGTGCCTTTGATGTCAAAGAAGACATTGTAGGCCGTATCGTGGATGGAATCCCCGTTTATCCATTAGACAATATGGTGGAGCAAATCAAATTACAGCAAATCGAGATCGCAATCTTGACTTTGCCGGCACAACAAGCGCAACAAGTGGTTGATCAATTGGCTGATGCAGGGATCAAGGGAATCTTGAACTTTACTGCTGCTCGTCTAACTGCGCCGGATGATGTCATTATTCAAAGCGTAGACTTGACCAACGAATTACAAACCTTAATCTATTTCTTGCATCATAATAATGACAGCAAGTAAAAAAGACTGAGCACATGCCCAGTCCTCGACTATAGATACAGTCCGATTGGCGGATGATATCTATAGTCTTTTTTACGTTTATAGAAAAATTGTTTATAGCTCGTCGAACAGCGCTTGATAATCGATTTGTTCTTCCTCTTTGGGCAACTGCTGCAATAGATTTTCCAATGTATGAAAATCAATAAAACGAGCTTGCCGCCCAACTTCTTTGCCCTCGTGATAGACTAAGACCGCTGGGACTGTCAAAACTTCAAAGAAGCCCGCTAACTCAGGCTCGTGCATAATATCCAAATGATAGAATGGAACATCATAGCTTTCGGCAAGGTTTTTGGTTCATCCACATGACAAATACTGCACGTTTCTGAAGAAATAAATACGATATTATTGGTGTTGTTCGTGATGGCTTGTTTGACGTTCTTCAATGTCTCCAATGAAATTCCCCCATTCCGTTATTAAAAAAACTCTATTTACCAAATATATGGAATCAATCGATATTTGGTCTTTTTTGTGTACTCCGAGTAGCCAGGTAGTTCATTGATCAGTAAAGCTTCTTCGTTTCTAATCCGCAAAACTAAACCCACTGGGAACAGCAGCATAGGAATTACAGCAACTACTGAACCTAAAACAATAGGCATCGATAAAAATAAAAGTAAGGAGGCAGTGTACATAGGATGGCGAATTACTGCATACAACCCTGTATCTATAACTGCTTGATTTGCCTCAACTTTAACAACACGTGCAGCGTAGGAATTCTGGATCATCACCAGTGCATACATAGCATAGCCTAAAATCATAATGAAAAGACCAATCAATGAAACATTTACTGAAAGCTGTGTCCATTCAAAACGTCGATCCAACCCAGCAAGGCTGAAGGAAAGAATAAACGAAAGTCCTATGAATCCCACATATCTTTTTTGAGAATTTTCTACTTCTTTTCCGTTGAGTCGTTTTTCCAACAAAGAGGGGTTTTTTCTATAAAGAAAACCGCCCATTGAAATCATCAAAATCGCTAAAGTCAGAAGAAAAATCCATGCATTCCAATAATAATAGGTTCCTGCAGTGCCGAATAATAGCAATCCTAAGAGTATAAAACCACAAAACATTTTTATACTTCCATACAAAAGTAGCTTTTCCTTCTTCATCGGCCATTCCCCACGATCTGAATTAGATTTCTTACTTTGATTATCTAATGCGTAAATTTGAGTGTCAACCATGTAACAGAAGATATAGAACAAGCAGTTAGCGTAAGGATAGTCAGTGTTGGTCAAAATGTCAATTTTATTGTCTGGAAGAAATAGTTGTTTGATTGAATAAAAAGCGTTATACTCTCTTATGTATTGCGGGTGTAGTTTAGTGGTAAAACAGAAGCTTCCCAAGCTTCCGTCGCGAGTTCGATTCTCGTCACCCGCTTAACCTTATAAAGCTTGATTTACCGCTATTTATCGAGGATAGCGGTATTTTTTTGTCCTCTATCAGCTTCATGCGAATCTAGTGTTAGCCAATAAATCGATCGCGTACTTCCTTTTCTTTATAAATAACTGTATAGATGTCGAGACTCTTATCATTAGTCGAAGGGCTTAACAAATTGGTTTTAAAAGTCCGTAGCTTCACTATTAAGTATGATTGTATGTGTGTCATACAGAGCTAAGGTCTTTTTTTGTATATCATTTCCCCAAACAAGTAATTTCCTTTATACTCAATTAAAGGAGGCGTTTTCAATGGAAGACAATTATGGAAAAATTTTAGTTGCTATTGATGACTCTGAACAATCGTATAAGGCCCTAAAGGAAGCACTCGCAATCGCTCGACGAAACGACTCTCAGCTGTATATTTTAACGGTTACTGATATGTCTATTGCAATAGCTGATGCACGTATTGTTCAGTATATGCGGGAATTAGCAGATGAACAATCAAAGAAAGTTACTGAGAAGATAGAACAGCATTTATCATCAGACATTAATTACACGATCCGTAAAGTAGAAGGAACGCCAAAAGTTTCAATTGTGCAATTTGCGAAAGAAACAGGAATTGATTTGATTGCTATGGGAGCGACAGGTAAAGGAGCAATCGAGAGAACTTTAGTGGGGTCTACCACATCTTACGTTGTTAGTCACGCACCCTGCAATGTATTAGTTGTAAAGTAAGACTGTTTCAGTTTTCATGGGTGGATTTTGCAAGAAATGAAATGTCACGTGATAGATTCCTCAGTTGTAAATAAAAGGGGGCATTTACAGTGGTCTCACCAAAAAAAGTTACCAGTCCCAAAGAAAAACTTGAACTATTACATGTTATAGAAGATGGTACCAAAACGGGTAAAGGTTACTCCATAGCAAAGTTAAGATGGAAAAACACAGAAGCATATGGCATACGGTATGATGGTGATAACGAAGAAGATAAAGGCTTTCCTACTACAGGAAGAGGGTATCAAGCTGCATGGTTCATCTTGCCTGAAGCAGTGGCGTATCCCTGTTTAAAATCTTTAATTGTGCAAAGAGATATCGATTCTCGAATTGATTCTTTGATAACCGATAATAGTGAATAAACGATACATTTAGCACCTTCTTTATGGTTATGAAGAAGATTGCTGAGGTTGTGATAGTAGAATCCCAACATAGATCGTTCTAGTAGCTGTTGATGTTTCAAGCAGTCCTTCCTTCACGTATTACGTATGGATTGTTCGTAGAAAGAATAATTCCTTAAAAAGCATCCAAAAAAATTATGTGACGTTCTGCTTATTCGCACAAATTATTTGATTTTGTCGAAAATTGATTAGAAGTCCGTCATCTGCATAGACGGATAAGACATCGTAGCTTTTGATTAGCTGCGGTGTTTTTATTTTTGGTATTTATTACTTTTCTTTTAATGTACTCTTGCTATTCAATCTATGGTTGATGTATGCTAAAGGTGTTGCGGGAGGGAACTTCCGTTTAGGGTATTATATCCTGATGAAACCAACGTTTGTGGCTGAGCGTTGGTTTTTTTGTATTACTGTGAAAGCGGATTATGCGAAAAAGAATATTTTGGGTTTCTTTTCGATTTAAAAGAAATAGTTCTTTAATGAAGGAATTTATTTTGTTTAAAAATAGTGTTTTTGGTACTTGAATTTACTAGAGTTCCATTGAACCTAGGCATATACTATGTGCTAATCACGAAGGGAGGGAAGGAAAATGATTTTTGAAAGAGTTTTTCGTTGGGTGATTCGAATCAGTTTTATAATCTCAATAGTGCTTTATTGTTTAGGAATTTTTTTTATTCCCGATTACCAGCTGAAGTTCCGATCCAATTTGGATTTGACGGAGGCGTGAATAGCTGGGGCAGCAAAATGACTGTCTTTCTTTTTCCTACACTTTTATTAGGTGTCACATTCACTACTCGCAGTAAATATGTTGACGCGAAATATCCAGTCATGACTAGGGAGAATCATTTACACAAAATAGCATTAATAGGCTGTTTATTGCTGGTTTGGGGAGTAGGAATCTATTTGTTTTTCATTTACGCAGCGTTACTAGAATAAAAAAATCCTCGCGAGGAGGATTACACTTTGATACCAAATAAGCTAAGTATTAATAGTAGAAGCGCCGGTAACATAGCGTTCATCGTATTTAGCATCCAATGAACCATAATGGGGCTCCAAATGTTTTTTGAAAACAGATAAATCAACCCCAAATAAACGCCTAACACCATATAAGGAATCATGGCATAGATATTGCCATTAAAATTATTCCAATGTATGAGACCAAATAAAATTCCTTGAACGAATAGCATAATTAGACGTAATGCCCTATTCGTCACTTTTCCCAGCAATAAGTAGCGGAAGGTAAGCTCTTCTGCAAAAGGAGCGAGGAACGGTGCTACTGCAGCCAGAACGGCCCAGCTTGGACTAAGTATTTGCGCAGAATCGCTGTTTGAAGAAGGAAGTTCAAGTAGTTGGCTAGGAATCAATCCACGAACAACCCGCAGTAATAAAAACGTACCTGCTACCAAGACGATGCTCAATAACAATCTGCGAAAAAGTTTTTGACGGTATAAGTGCCATTCTGCTTTTAAAAAATCACCGAACAGATAAATCATTACTAAAAATCCAGCTAAAAAAAGCAAGGTAGAGGCTATCAGTCCAACCTTTGGATTATTTGTTAAGTGAAAGAGCGGAAAAAGATAGTTTCCGATCAATAATTCTAAAGGAATGACGAAAAGACCTAACCATTGTTTTTTACTTCTAAGCATTTTTATCCCCCATTCTTTCCTAAGTTTAAAAAAATAGGTGAGATGTGTAAAGCAATATGAAATAAAGAAAAATATGTTTGTGAAGATTTTGGTATACTAGAGTGAAGGAGGGAGATTGTGTTGGATTATCAAATGCAGAAAACAATGGGGAAATGTTTTCGCAGCAAAGGAAACAGCATTACTGGGCTCATCAGAATTTTTGGTAGTTGGTATGACTACAAGGTGATTAATGGATCGCCCGAGCTTGGTGATATGCTGGAGGTTATCGACTTTACCAGTCGAGAGTTGTTAGTCGTTGTCAATAATAAATTAGAAGAAAGTGATGTGAATTATATTGTTAATATTTAATATCATCTTAATTGTACTTGCGATCATTGTTCTCTTATTCATCGTCAGTCAAATGGTCGTGATCGTGCAGCAGGGGGAAGTAAAAGTCGTCGAGAGTTTCGGTAAATATGTAAAAACGCTGGAACCAGGGCTGCATTTTTTGATTCCAATCTTATATGTTGTTCGTCGTCGGGTTTCATTAAAGCAAACACCGATCCAAATCGAACCACAAAGTGTGATCACGCGTGATAACGTAATCGTTGAAATCGATGAAGCAATTAAGTATCACGTGACAGATGCCCGGGCTTTTGTGTATGATAATGAGGATTCTGTCACGTCAATGATCCAAGATTGCCAATCCAACTTACGAGGTATTATCGGTAAGATGGAACTGAATGAAGTATTAAATGGAACGGAAGAAATTAACGTAAATCTTTATGAAAGTGTAAAGGACATTACAGCTGGATATGGCTTGTCGATTGACCGAATCAACATCGGTGAGATTTCAGTCTCAAATGAAATCGTCAATTCAATGAATAAATTGATTACAGCCAGCCGCGATAAAGAATCATTGATTACGATTTCCGAAGGGAAAAAACAATCAGTGATCTTAGAATCAGAAGCGAAATCATCTGAAATGCAGATTGATGCGGAAGCGCGTGCGAGACAAACAAAGATCGATGCAGATGCTCGAGCAGAACGTACAAGAATCGATGCTACAGCAGAAGCAGACCGAATCGCCAAGCTGACTGAAGCAGAAACAGCTCGAATCAGAGAAATCAATAAGGCAATTGCTGAAAGCAACTTAACAGATGAAATGATCGCCTACCTTGGGATCGAAGCCTTCAAACACGTAGTGGAAAATAATGGCAACACTGTCATTATGCCAAGCAATTTGACTGAGCTTGGCAATGTTCCGGCAATCAAAGAAATTTGGCAGCAAACCAAATAGTAGGATCAGCGTGATGGAAAAAGATTCTATAGGAGTTGAATAACCATCGCAGCAAAGAGACAAGCACCCAAAATAGTTTCGGCAGTTGTTGTACTATTAGCGGGGATTTATGGCGTTTATTCGCAACTAAAGCCAGATAATGAGCAGAGCAACACAATAAAAGAAGTAACAGTCAGTCAGTTATCAGAGGTTCCAGATTATGACGGGCAACATCAAACGATTGAACTGAATCACAATCGTCCCAATTTTACTACAAAAGATCTTTCGTTGGAGCAGGGGGCATGGACTAGATTTTCTGACTTAGATCAGCTGAATCGTGTCGGTACTGCAAATGCAATGCTGGGAAAAGAGATAATGCCCCATCAAGAGCGGGAGCGTTTATACGTAAAACCGACTGGCTGGCGACAAAAATTTTATAATGATGAGCCTTTGTATAATCGGGCGCATTTAATTGCTTATCAGTTTTCTGGAGAGAATAATAATCTAAAAAATTTAATGACTGGAACGGCTTCACTGAACGATCCAGGCATGAATGATCATGAAAAAGAAATTGGCAACTATATTCGAAAAACCAATCATCACGTACGTTATCGTGTGACCCCCTTCTTTAAGGGGGAGGAATTAGTCGCTCGGGGTGTGCAAATGGAAGCACAAAGCATTGAAGACGACCAGATTTCATTCAATCTTTTTATCTACAATGTTCAAGACGGCATCAAAATTGATTATCAAAATGGATACTCGCAAAAGGAATAAGAAAGGAAGCTATCCGTGTTGGATGGCTTCTTTTTTGAAAAAAGAGCACTGTGTGACAAGCGTAAGATTCTGAAATTAGGTAAAATCTATAGTAACTATCAATAAATGGAAGAAAGCGGGTGTTACCATGCAATGGCACGAGGTATTTCATGGCGATCAGGAACCGACAGAACAACAAATTAAGGATTTTATTGCGACTCCTCTTTGGCAGGACTTATTAGATCATTTAACGCAGACTTACCGGATAAAACCCAAAAAAACCTATAGCAGATGCTCAATGGGAGATGGATATTGGATGGGCTGGAATATAAAATTTCAAAAGAGCGGAAAATCATTGTGTACAGTCTACCCAAAACAAGGTTTTTTTGTAGCTATGATTTCCTTTAGTGCTAAGGAGTTAGATGACGCAGATGTGTTGATCCAAATGTGTGAGGACTACACGAAGGAGAAATATCAGGAGGCTAAAGCTAGTAAGCTTGGCAAATCAATTTCTTTTGAGGTAACGAATGAAAGAATTTTAGCGGATATCAAAGAATTAGCTGCTTTCCGCGCACCATCAACGAAAAAAATACGATCATCAATTGCCTAAGAATTTTCTTGGGCTTTTTGTTTGCGATTGCGCTAACCTTCAAAATCCGAGAAAATGAAAAGAAGAAATTCGAGGAGGAAACTAATGGAAGAGTACCAGAAAGAACGATACACAGTCGCAGCGATGACGCTTAGCAAAAAACTAATACGAAGAAACTTTCATCCTATTATTTGTGAAAATCTAGAAGAAGCTAGAGCCCAGGCTTTGGAAATGATTGATCCAAAGAAATCCGTCGGCTTTGGTGGCTCAATCACAGTTGAACAATCTAGAATTATTGAAGCACTATACAGTCGAAATCAAAAAATGATTGATCGTGAAAAAACAACTACGTTAGAAGAACGACAGCAAGTAATGAAACAAGCATTAAAGGCCGATTATTTCTTAACGAGTATCAATGGAATAACGGAAGAGGGCGAGTTAGTGAATGTTGACAGTGTGGGAAACCGAGTTGCAGCAATTACTTATGGACCTGATAAAGTCCTCGCTTTTGTTAGTATGAAAAAAATGGGTTCTATAATATTTTGTGAATGTATGGAGATTTAGCGACAACACTCGAAATAGTACGTAAAAATACTGCACCATTAAATGCGCACCGTTTAGGATTGAAAAAGACACCTTGTATCCAAAAGGGAATATGTGGAGACTGTTTACAAATGGAATGCATTTGCAATACGATCGCAATTACGCGACGTTCAATGATGAAGGATCGGATTTTTATCTATTTAATTATTGATGATGTGGGTTTGTAGCTGATTGGAATGAAAATGAAGAAGCAAACAAAAAAACCATCGGAGAAATCATTCTTCGGTGGTTTTCTTAATAGTCTAGCTTAATGAACTACTATTTTCCATTACTTCATCGATTAAGCCATAAGCTTTGGCTTCTTCGGCAGTCATAAAGTTGTCGCGATCTGTGTCACGTTCGATGACTTCGATGGGTTGTCCAGTCCGTTCAGCCAAGATATTATTCAAACGTTCGCGTGTTTTCAAGATATGGCGAGCCGCAATTTCAATTTCAGTAGCTTGACCTTGTGCACCACCTAGAGGTTGGTGAATCATGATTTCAGCATTTGGCAAAGCGAAACGTTTACCCTTCGCGCCAGCGGTCAATAGGAAGCTTCCCATTGAAGCTGCCATACCAAGTACGATGGTTTGAACGTCAGCTTTAACAAAGTTCATGGTATCAAAAATGGCTAAGCCAGCAGATACGCTACCACCTGGAGAGTTAATGTAAAGATAAATATCCTTTTCAGAATCTTGGGCATCCAAGAAAAGTAATTGGGCGATGATAGTGTTCGCCATATCATCGTTTACCTCACCGCTCAACATGATGATGCGGTCTTTTAATAAACGGGAATAAATGTCGTAAGCACGTTCGCCACGAGATGATTGTTCAATGACTGTAGGCACTAAATTCATAGTGAATCCTCCTTAAAATAGTATTCGTAAATTAGTTTAGCACAAACGAGGTTGGATTGCTAAAACATAAAGAAAGTATACAACGTTGGTCAGTTTTGGTCAAATAGAAGGCTTCGTTTTTTTAAACGGCTCAAACTATCCTAGAAACATGAAAATATGGTACTATTTAATAGCGCAGACAAGCGGATATCATTTTCACTTTTCTAAAGTTCGAGAAAGTAACATTTTGGTGGAAAGATATGTGGACTGAAAACGGATTTTATTTTGAAAAAATAATTCCATTAATATTATGAAACGGGAGGGGAAAAACGTGGAAATCGCATTTATTGGACTAATCGGCGTATTGATAGGAGCAAGTATTACAGGGATTGCTGTTTTCTTTGTTTTTAAGTATATTGATCTACGCCATAAACGGGAAAGAGAGCTGGAGCATCAAGTCAAAGAAATTGAGACAATTAATCTCTTGAATAAAAAAATCAACGAAATTCTATCTAAACGGAATGTTTTGATGCAAGATTATGTATCATTTAATTCATTTGACGATTGTTACATCACCATAGATGATTTCATTTACTTGAATTCTTTTACCGCACAAAATAATTTTTATTTACCAAATTATTTGATTGAGGAATTCTTTAAAAATATTTCGCATCGAAAAGTTATTTTATCTCCTGAAGAAACGGTCAAAATCGGCGGCTACACTTATAAGGGCGGACGGATCGTTATGGAAACTTTTTCTGAACAATTGATTGAAATTTTAGACGAGAAAAGACAAAAGTTATCTCGTTCAACAAAACAACCCTTAAGTTATTTCAAAGCGCAATAGTGTTTTTCATAAAACATAAAACAAATTTAAATCAGATTATTTTTATAATAATTTGTAACTACGGACGAGGTGATACTAGATGACAGTAATTATCGCTCATCGCGGGAGTGCAGGGACTCATCCAGAGAATACGTTGCCTGCGTTCATGGAGGCAGTACGATCAGGTGCGGATGGGATAGAGCTGGATGTGCATCTAACGGCAGACCAGCAATTGGTAGTTATTCATGATGAGAGCGTTGATCGCACAACAAATGGTAAGGGTTTGATTCGTGAATTAACACTAGAAGAAATCAAGAAATTAGATGCCGGAAGCTGGTTTGATAAAAAATATCAAGCGACAAAAATATCGACACTGCAAGAGGTATTGAATTTACTATTACAAATGCGGTTTCGGGGTTTTTTATGCATTGAGATTAAGACTAATAAATTTCACTATCCAGGAATTGAGGAAAAAATTTCTCAAGTCATGACTAGCAAGGAATGGCCATTTACTTATTGGTATGCCAGCTTCAATTATGATTCTTTACGGATTATGCACGAGTATGAACCAGATGCACAGTATGATTTGATTCAAAAAAATGATTTAGAAAAATACCAAATTGTTTTGGACAGTAATTTTATTGAAGGGCTTCATCCAAGCTCTGATTGGGTAAAACAGCATCCGGAGATTGTCAAAAACTTCAAAAAGTCGATTCGACCTTGGACACCCAATTTATACGAAACGCTGATGATGTGTTTTGAAAACAATTTAGCTGGTGTCATTACTGATTTTCCGGAAAAAGCTATTCGAACGAGAAGCAGGTTCAAGCAATGAAAGTGATCGCAATTGTAGGGCCAACAGCTGTTGGAAAAACGAGTTTAAGTATCGAATTAGCAAAGCAATTCAACGGAGAAATTATCAGTGGTGATTCTATGCAGGTTTATCGCGGATTAGACATTGGCACCGCTAAAGTTACAGCTGAAGAGATGGAGGGAATTCCCCATCATTTGATCGATGTACGTGATGTTGACGAAAGCTATTCTGCGGCGGATTTTCAAAAAGCCGCCAGAAAAGCGATTCAAGAAATTAGCGACCGTGGAAAATTGCCAATTATTGTCGGCGGGACGGGTCTTTATATACAGTCCTTGCTATGGGATTATAAGCTTGGCAATGAAGGTGAGCTTGAGGATGATTCCCTTCGCGCGAAGTATGAAGCTTTTGCCGAAGAAAATGGAAATCTGGCCTTGTGGGAAAAGTTACAGCTAACCGATCCATTGGCCGCTGAGAAGATTCACTGCAATAATCGTAAGAAAATGATTCGAGCATTAGAGGTTTTCGAGTTAACCGGACATTCAATTTTAGAACCGAAGGAACAGCCGAAGGAATTCTATGATAGTTTTCTGATCGGTTTAAATACTGACCGGTCGATTTTGTATCAACGGATCAATCAACGTGTGGATCTTATGGTAGAACAGGGGCTGTTAGAAGAAGCCAAGAATTTGGCAAAAAATCCAACTGTTCAAGCTGCGCAGGGGATTGGCTATAAGGAATTTTTTACTTATTTATCGGGCGGTTCTTCATTGGAAGCGGCGCTAGAGGAAGTAAAGCTGCATTCAAGACGTTATGCTAAGCGCCAACTGACTTGGTTTCGCAATCGTATGTCCGTTCGTTGGTATGACTTGATTCAACAGCCGGAAAAAATTGATGAGATCAAAACAGAGATTGCTACTTGGTTGGCAAAAGACAATCCAATTTCTAATGAGAAATAAGCAATAATGGGTTGATTCATAGGAAGCATTCAGAGCAAGACTTTTTCATTTTGAAAAATATTGTATTACTAATTAGGAGGAAACGGTTTGTCAGAAAGAGTCATATTAGTCGGCGTCGAGACAGACGAGAGTAAATATAATTATTTAGAATCAATGCATGAGTTGGCCGGACTAACCAAAACAGCTCATGGTGAAATTGTTTTTTCATTAACTCAAAAGCGTCCTAAAGTAGATCGGCAAACGATTATTGGAAAAGGAAAATTGGAAGAACTGGCGCAACTGGTGGATGCGCATGAAGCTGAATTAGTGATTTTTAATCATTCCTTATCTCCTAGGCAGAGTCAAACAATCGAAGCGCAGGTAGGTGTCCCAGTAATTGATCGTATCCAACTGATTTTAGATATCTTTGCTCAACGAGCTCGTTCAAAGGAAGGAAAGCTGCAAGTTGAGTTGGCTCAGTTAGACTATTTATTACCGCGATTAGTAGGACAGGGGCAAAGCTTGTCTCGTCTTGGCGGCGGGATTGGAACGCGTGGACCTGGGGAAACAAAGCTGGAAACAGATCGTCGTCACATTCGTCGTCGTATAACCGCGATAAAAAAAGAGTTAAAAGAAGTCGAAGCTCACCGTGAACGGAGTCGCCAAAAACGTCAACAATCTAGTATTTTCCAGATGGGCTTGATCGGTTATACGAACGCTGGCAAATCGACTATTTTAAACTTGTTGACGAATGCTGACACGTATTCTGAAGATAAATTGTTTGCGACCTTAGATCCATTAACGAAGCGTTGGCATTTGCCTCAAGGGATGGAGACTACGATCACAGATACGGTTGGTTTTATTCAAGACTTGCCGACACAATTAGTTGATGCTTTTCAATCGACTTTAGAAGAAAGCAAGGGAATGGATCTTCTATTGCATATTGTAGATGCTAGTGCGGAAGATCGTCAGCAGCAGGAAAAGACAGTGATTGATTTATTGAAGGAACTTGAAATGGATGATATTCCCATGCTGACGATATACAACAAAGCCGATCGAATCGATGAATTTTCTTTTGCGCCGACTTTATTCCCAAGCGTGTTGATTTCTGCGAAGACCAACAAAGGCAAGGAACTATTAGCTGAGGCGATCAAACGTGAAATCATGAATCTACTGGAACCCTATATACTGACTTTGAATGCAGATGAGGGGCAGGCTTTGAGCGAAATGAAACGAGAGACTCTTGTTCTAAGTGAAAACTTTGATGAAGAAAATGAACAGTATATCATTCGAGGATTTGCGAAGAAAAAATCTCTTTGGATTAGGAGAATGGAAGATGAACTGGACGACTAAGCTAGCACCAGAGCTGGTTGAGAAAATCGATCAAATCGATCAAAAAATTGCAAAACGGCTACAAGAAGTACGAGAAATTGCTTTGTCGAATCAGGCAAAAGTATTAACGGCTTTTCGTGAGAATCATGTGTCGGAAAGTCATTTTCTGCCCTCAACTGGTTATGGAAATGATGATCTAGGACGAGATGTTTTGGAGTCTGTTTATGCGCAGGCATTCGGTGCTGAAGCTGCCTTAGTTCGTCCTCAAATTGTTTCGGGAACCCACGCAATTGCGACCTCGCTATTTGGTGTGCTGCGTCCTGGTGATGATTTATTGTATATCACGGGGACTCCTTATGACACATTATTAGAGGTTATTGGCATTCAAGGCAATGGCATCGGATCATTTAAGGAATACAATATTGGTTACGACAAGGTAGATCTTTTAGAAGATGGAAATGTCAATTTTGCCAGTGTAAAGGAAAAGATTACCGACAAAACGAAAGTGGTGGCGATTCAACGCTCACGCGGGTATGCTTCACGTCCATCCTTTACCATTGAAAAAATCAAAGAGATGTGTGATTTTGTCAAAAGTATTGCGCCAAATATCGTAATTTTTGTAGATAATTGCTACGGTGAATTTGCGGAGCTATTGGAACCTACCCAAGTTGGTGCGGATCTTATGGCGGGTTCTTTGATTAAAAATCCTGGTGGTGGAATTGCTAAAACTGGTGGCTATATTGCTGGGAAACAAGCGCTAATTGAGCGATGTGCTTATCGTTTAACCACTCCTGGCGTAGGTGCCGAAGGAGGGGCTATGTTGGGCAGCGTCTTTGATATGCTGCAGGGCTTTTTTTTAGCACCGCATGTCGTGAGTCAAGCGATTCAAGGGGCGATTTTCTCTTCGGCGTTGTTAGCTGAATATCAGTTGGAATCGACACCAAAATGGGATCAACCACGAACCGATTTGATCCAGTTAATTGATTTTCGTGATCGTGAAAAGATGATTCAATTCTGCCAAGCAATCCAAAAATATTCGCCAATTGATGCGTATGTTGCCCCGATACCTTCTTATATGGCAGGCTATGAAGATGACATTATCATGGCTGCAGGAACATTTATTCAAGGAGCAAGCATTGAGTTAAGTGCAGACGGACCATTAAGAGAACCTTATTCACTCTACTTACAGGGTGGTTTAACTTTCGAACATGTTAAAGTCGCAGTGACCAATGCTGTAAATGAAGTTTATCATGAATCATAAAACCGAAGTCCTAGCGATTTCGGTTTTTTTATATAGAAGTCAATTCCAATGCTTTCTCCACAAAAAATAATTTTTGATCATGGTTAAAATAAACTAAATAGGTATGGTTCTCCATAAAGTAATCATAGATGAGACCGATATATCCAGCCATCGGATATCCTTTTTTAATTTTGACGCACGTACCGATGTCAAATTTTTGCACTTTTCTCCCAGTCTCCTTTTTTTGATCAGTATATCAAAAAAAACTGTTCTTTAAAAAGGTTGATATACTGCATTTTTTCCGCAAAAAACGAACATTACTAAATTCTATGTAAGAAAATCTAACATTAACCCTTGACGATTGGTCTATCGGGTGGTATTCTTTTTCCAACATCAAAAAACAAGGAGGAGATGTTATGCGGGAAAAAGAATTGCGACGTTCGCTTGCCGTTTTTCCAATTGGTACAGTTATGAAGTTAACAGATTTGACTGCAAGACAGATTCGGTACTATGAGGAGCAAGAATTGATCCACCCAGAACGAAGTGAAGGTAACCGTAGGATGTATTCTCTAAATGACATTGATGTACTGCTAGAAATCAAAGATTATTTATCTGATGGACTTAACATGGCAGGGATCAAACGTGTCTATCAAATGCGACAAGAAGAAGTCAAAGCTGCCAAAGAGAAACCACCATTGACTGATAAAGATGTTCGTCGAATTTTTTATGACGAAATGTTAACTCAAGGCGGGTTTCAACAACAAAATCCATATCAATCACAAGGTCCTAAGCTGTAGTGGTTGTGGAATATAAAAAAATGAAGTGCGAGGAAGGGATTAGATATTATGCCGAAAAAAGATCTAGCTAAAGAGGATATTAAACGAATTGTAGAAGAAGAAAATGTCCGTTTTTTACGTTTGATGTTCACAGACATCATGGGGACAATCAAAAACGTTGAAGTACCAGTTAGTCAAATGGAAAAAGTCCTAGATAACAAAATGATGTTCGACGGTTCATCTATTGAAGGATTTGTCCGTATTGAAGAAAGTGATATGTATCTGTACCCAGATTTATCTACATGGATGATTTTCCCATGGGAAAGTGATCACGGAAAAGTCGGTCGTTTAATTTGTGATATTTACAGTCCAGATGGCACTCCGTTCCCAGGCGATCCGCGTGGAAACTTAAAGCGCGTCCTAAAAGGAATGGAAGAATTTGGCTTCACATCATTTAATTTGGGACCTGAACCAGAATTCTTCTTATTCAAAATGGATGAAAATGGTGATCCTACATTGGACTTGAATGACAAGGGTGGTTACTTCGATTTTGCGCCAACTGACTTAGGAGAAAATTGCCGACGCGATATCGTGTTAGAGCTTGAAAGCTTGGGATTTGAAGTAGAAGCTTCTCACCATGAAGTAGCTCCGGGACAACACGAGATTGATTTCAAATACGCGGATGCTATTGAAGCTTGTGACAATATCCAAACATTCAAATTAGTGGTTAAAACAATTGCTCGTAAGCATGGTCTGCATGCGACATTTATGCCAAAACCTCTGTATGGTATTAATGGTTCTGGTATGCACTGCAATATGTCACTATTCAATGACGAAGGCAATGTCTTCTATGACGAAGATGGCCCAATGAAATTAAGTAAAACAGCGTACCAATTTTTAGCAGGTCTTTTAAAACACGCGCGTGCATACACGGCAGTATGTAATCCAATTGTTAACTCTTATAAACGTTTAGTTCCTGGCTTTGAAGCCCCTGTTTATGTGGCTTGGAGCGGACGTAATCGTTCTCCTTTAATTCGTATTCCTGAGTCTCGCGGTTTATCTACACGTTTGGAATTACGTTCAGTTGACCCAGCTGCTAATCCATATTTAACAATGGCGGTTCTGTTAGAAGCTGGATTAGATGGTATTCGCAATGACTTGACTCCACCAGCAGCAGTTGATCGCAATATCTATGTGATGACTGAAGAAGAACGTAAAGAAGCAGAAATTTACGATTTACCTTCAACGATCCATAATGCGATTAAAGCACTACGCGAGGATCAAATTATGATTGATGCCTTAGGAAGTCATATCTATACGAATTTCAATGAAGCAAAACGCATGGAATGGGCAGCTTTCCGTCAAACTGTTTCAGAATGGGAACGCGATCAATACTTAGAGCTTTATTAATCCTAACTCGCAAAACTCTTGAGGAACTCCTCAAGAGTTTTTTCTTTTATATCCGAAAAAAGAATCTTATAATGAGCGCCAGCTCTTCTCGTGTGGGTTTGATAGAGGTCAAATCAACAAAGCAGATTCTCGTACAGTAACGTATAATAATAAGTAGTAGACAGTATTTATGTAGAAAGGAGAGCATCTATGATAAAAGGAAATAAAACAATACTGAAGGCGGCGACTTTAGCAGATCGCCAACGTGTGTACGAATGGTGTTTTCAATCAGAAACGACCAAATCCCATAGCGGACCGCCGGATTATCCTGAAAAAAAGATTGCGACTTTTCAAGAGTTTTACGAAGATTATTATGCGGAATACTATTTCAATGGAACCCAACCAGAGAAGGGTCAAGGTTTTATCATTATAAATGATAAAGAAGCTGTGGGATTCATTAGTTATTCGGCTTTTCATTTGAAACCACATTCTGCAGAGCTGGATATCTGGATGAAAGATGAAGCAAATTGTGGAAAAGGCTTTGGAAATGATGCAATTCTAGCCTTGAGTAATCATTTAAATCAACAGTTAGCAATTAACCTTCTAATTCTAGCACCATCAAATAAAAATATTCGAGCAATTAAATCCTATGAAAAATCAGGTTTCGAGCGTACAAATAAAATGATGTCTGATTTTCTTTCGAAGGACTATCAATCGCTTTATGGCGCTGGCGATTATGGTGTTTCAGGAACAGCGATATTGATAAAGTGCTTTGCAAAGTAAAAAACTCCCGAACAAACGGAAGTCTTTTACGAAAAAGCTAATTTAAAATGGCCAATCCAAAGGAAAGATAGGTTGCATAAGCGATCCAAATCAGATAAGGAATAAAGCAAATTGCAGCTCCTTTAGATATGCCGCGAAACTCACGAATACTGAAAATAATCGTTATCAGAAGAAAAAGACTGATGAATGATGCAATCCAGAAGTGTGATCCGCCGAAGAAAATAATGCTCCAAATAAAATTAAGCACCAGCTGAATACCAAAAAGAAAATACGCGAGCGTTTTACTTTTTGGTTCTTTACTGTCAATCACAAGAAATAACGCTAGACCAATCAACGCGTAAAGTACAGTCCAAATGATTCCGACGATATTTCCTGGCGGTGCTAAAAATGGCTTGTTTAGCTGGGCGTAGATAGCGGGAATATCACCAGCAAAAAATCCTGATATAGAACCTATTAATTCTACACCAATGATACAAGCGAGTAGTTTAAAAAATCGATTTAACATGGTTTACCTCCTTTATTACTTGAAGTTTGTTGTACTCAAGTGTACTCTCTACTTAATTCAGTATAACGAGGATTATCCTTAAAAGAAAAAAAGATGCTTAAGAAAAACAATCTAACTTAGTAAAAGCATGTTATAATAATTCGGAAGATTTTCTAAAGCCAAGAGATTGGCAACTTGCAAAATTTGTAAGTTTTGTCTTCTTTTAGTAAAATGTAATTGTTGATAATTCCAAGGAGAGGTGTGAGAAAATGGGATACACAGATGAAACAGTCCGTTTTGATTTTGATGACAATCGTAAAAAAGAGATTAGCGAAACATTAACGATTGTCTACAATGCTTTAGCTGAAAAAGGCTATAATCCAATCAACCAAATCGTCGGCTATTTATTATCAGGAGATCCTGCGTATATTCCTCGTTATCAAGATGCACGAAACTTGATTCGTCGTCACGAGCGCGATGAAGTGATGGAAGTTTTAGTGAAATATTACTTGAAGGATCATGGTATAGATATTCGATGAGAGTAATGGGATTAGATGTCGGCTCAAAAACTGTCGGAATTGCGGTCAGCGATCCATTTGGCTGGACGGCTCAAGGAGTCGAGATCATCCGAATTGATGAAGAAAAAGGGAAGTTTGGCTTTGAACGCTTAGGTGAATTGGTCAAAGAATACCAAGTTACTAAGTTTGTGGTGGGGCTTCCTAAAAACATGAATAATTCGATTGGTCCTAGAGCAGAAGCTTCGATGGTTTACGCCGAAAAAATCAAGGAACTTTTTGATTTACCAGTAGAATTCCAGGATGAACGACTAACGACAGTGCAAGCTGAACGAATGTTGGTGGAACAAGCGGATGTCTCGCGATCAAAAAGAAAAAAAGTAATCGACAAACTTGCTGCGGTCATGATTCTACAAAATTATCTTGATCGAACGAGTAACAAACTTTAGAAAAGAGGAATAGATATGGCACATGAACACACACATGATCATGATCACGAGCACGATCATGACCACGAACATGAAGTAATTACTTTAGTGGATGATGAAGGAAATGAAACACTCTACGAAATTCTTTTGACAATTGATGGTCAAGAAGAATTTAATCGCAATTATGTATTGCTTTATCCAGCGGGCGCGCCTGAAGATGAAGATGTTGAATTGCAAGCCTATGCATATGTTGAAAACGAAGACGGTAGCGAAGGCGAACTACAACAAATTGAAACAGACGCTGAATGGGATATGATTGAAGAAGTCTTCAATACATTCATGGCAGAAGAAGAATAGAGAAATAAGCGGAATCCAGTTAAAAAGGATTCCGCTTTTATAATACAGAATTTATTTATTTTGTACTATCTCCATCACAAAGATGAGGAGGCTGATAGTAAAAAATGTCAGTAGGATAAAGTGAATGAATGTGAATAAATTTAATTGCTCCCTAGCTAAATAAGCACAAAACGAAGCGATGAAATAAAAAAAACCTAAAGTAACCGAACTCTTTAGAATGTTTTTCAGAGATTTCTTCATTCATCCCTCCTCTCTTTTAAAAGATTATGAACTTAGAACTTGAGTGTCAATTATATAATTGTTTATTCTTGCTTAAATGATAAATCAAAAGGCTCTGTCTGGTTGATTTATTTAGAAGATTTAGTTGGCAAAAAGATAGTTTTATACTCGGATTCTATTATTATTTTTATGGAATATAAGCAAAAAGACTATATAAGCTAATCATTTGTCACCCATCAAAGGAAAGCGTAACATCAGTGTTGTAAACGTTATCACTTTGGAGGTAGGAAATCAGATGGAGAAAATTTATCAAGCCAGTACAGCAGAAGGTGCAATCGATTTTATAAATATGTTTGATTTAGAAGAAGCTGCAAAAGAAGTCATACCAAAAGGCGGATATGGTTATATAAGCAGCGGTGCCGGAGATATTTTTACGTATCAGGAAAATGAAAAGGCTTTTAATCATAAGCTGATAATCCCTCATGTATTAAGAGATGTTGAACTGCCGGATACAAGGACGAAGTTTGATGGCGAGGATTTAACAGCGCCTATTATTATGGCTCCAATCGCCGCACATGGATTGGCGAATGTGGCAGGCGAACGAGCTTCAGCCAAAGGTGTTGCCCGTTTTGGTACCATTTATACGGCTAGTTCCTATGCCTCTTGTACTTTGGAAGAAATCCGTGAAGCTGGCGGAGAAGATGCACCACAATGGTTCCAATTTTATATGAGTAAAGATAATGGAATCAATCAAGATATTTTATCTATGGCAAAGCGCAATGGAGCAAAAGCAATTGTGTTGACTGCCGATGCAACTGTTGGCGGCAATCGTGAAACGGATCGGCGCAATGGCTTCACTTTTCCTTTAGCAATGCCGATTGTCCAAGCGTATCAATCAGGAATTGGACAGACAATGGATGCAGTTTATGGCTCATCAAAACAAAAATTAAGCCCTCAAGATGTCGAATTTATTGCCAGCTATTCTGATCTTCCGGTCTATGTTAAAGGAGTTCAGTCTGAAGAAGATGTTGAAAGAGCACTTGGTTCGGGAGCATCAGGAATTTGGGTCTCCAACCATGGTGGACGTCAATTAGACGGTGGGCCAGCATCTTTTGATTCATTACAATATGTTGCCGAAGCAGTGGCGGGAAGAGCACCAATCGTTTTTGATAGTGGTGTACGCCGCGGTCAGCATGTCTTTAAGGCACTTGCCTCGGGCGCTGATTTAGTTGCAATTGGTCGACCGGTGATTTATGGGCTGGCGTTAGGCGGTTCTACTGGTGTACAGCAAGTCTTTGATTTCTTCAAAAAGGAATTGGAAATGGTAATGCAATTAGCCGGTACTCAAACAGTAGAGGATATTAAAAAAATTGTTTTAAGAGAGAATCGTTATTTATAGAAGAAGTCGTTTACATCTATAACTTGCATTTTAGATGTAAAATTTTCTCTGTGACTAAATGATAAATAGCCAGTCGGAAGTTCAAACTCAGTGACTTCAATAAATTGCACAGACTTTTCCAAACAGTCGAAATAGGATAGTTTAGAAATCCTTTCGAAGAATACACAATAGAAGGATAATCGAATGTTCTTATTTCTATCAAACTTGGTAGAATAAGAACATTTTTTTATCGAAAGGGATACCATTATCCTATCTATTTTTGAAAGATCAAGTTAATTTCAAATAGAGTACATTCTAAAAATAATAAATAGAATCAGTTATTTAAAGTTTGTTCTACTACACAATGTTGAGTAGCTTATTCTGTGTTAATAGCTGTTTTTCATAGGCGCTTTACTATATGTTTTGGTTTTTTGTATGTTATAAATGAGGCATCGTTTAATTAACTTATTAAAAAAGAAGTGGAGATGACAACAGTGAGAAAATGGTTGATGGGATTAATGGTGATTACAACGGGATTCATTCTAACTGCATGTGGGAGCACACAATCAAGTGAGGATGATAGCTGGAAAAAAGTTAAGGATAAAAATGAACTGATAGTTGCTACGTCTGGGACACTTTTCCCGTCTTCTTATTATAATGACGAAAACGAGTTGAGCGGCTACGATGTAGATGTAGCAAAGGCTGTTGCAAAGAAATTGGATTTAAAGATCAAGTTTAAGGAATACAATGTTGACGGTCAGGTTACCGCTGTTAATCGCGGAGAAGCTGATTTTGCAGCGAATGATTTTGGTATGTCAAAGGATCGGGCTGAGAAATTTTCATTATCTTCTCCCATTAAATATTCCTTCGACAGTATGATAGTTCGAAAAAGCGATGATTCTGGAATTCATTCCTTAAAGGATTTAAAAGGTAAAAAAGCCGCTGGTGAACCCAATACGAGTTATATGAAAATTGCCGATAAATACGGGGCAAAAGCAGTGACCTACGATAACGCTACAAATGATCAATACTTGACTGACGTAGCTAATGGACGAACGGACGTAATTTTGAATGACTATTACTTGCAAAAGATGTCTCTGGCAGCTTTACCAGATATTCCAGTAAAAATTCTAGAAGATGTTTATTTTAATGCGAATTCTACTGGCTTCCTATTCGATAAGAAAAATCAGGCGTTAAAAACAAAAGTGAATACTGCACTTGAAGAGTTGAAGAAGGATGGAACGCTAAAGAAAATAGCTGAACAGTATTTCGGTACGGATGTTTCAACAAAACCTAAGCAAGAAGTAACTGAAAAGGTCTCGGCGGATTAATGTATATACCAACTATTGATTTAAGCCTAATGTTAGAATCGATTCCTTTTTTATTAAGTGGATTGGGCTATACTATTGGAATCAGTTTGGCGGCATTTTTCTTTGGTAATTTGTTAGGCATACTTATGACCATCTTAGGATTTGTTCCTTTTCGATTAATAAAACTATTTGTTCGCTTTTATTTATCCTTTTTAAGAGGGACGCCAGCATTGGTTTTACTGTTTTTACTTTATTTCGGACTTCCATATCAGCTGAATGCAGTAGTAGCGGCGATTATTTGTTTTAGTTTTACCAGCAGCGCTTTTATTGGTGAAATCTATCGCGGGTCGATTGCCGGAGTAAATGCTGGTCAATGGGATGCAGCTTATGCACTAGGAAATCGTTTCTTTCCCACGATGCGTTATATCATTTTGCCACAAGCCTTCCGGATTTCAATTCCAGCTTTGAGTAACGTAGCGATGGACTTGTTAAAAGGTACTTCATTAGCGGCAATGATTACAGTACCTGATATTTTTCAAAAGGCAAAAATCATTGGTGGACGTACCTTTGATTATTTGTCGATGTATCTTCTAGTAGCATTAATTTACTGGCTGCTTTGTATGGGGATCGGCCATATTCAGCATCAGCTAGAGAATTATTTTCAGCAAAAATATATTGTGTAATTACATCTTTAATCAAGCAGGGCCTTAAACGGCTCTGCTTTTTTATCGAGCGTTATAGATAACATTGATAAACAACTTAAGAAATTGGATAATAAAAGATATAAATAAATGATGTGAAGAGGATCATAGAATGAAAAAGAAAATTATTTTAATTGAAGATGATGAAAATCTTCGTCGAGGAATCTCCTTTTACCTAGAGCAAGAAGGATACGAAGTTATAGTAATTAATCGTGTTCAAGGTTCAATCGAAAAGATAAGAAAGAATTCACCAGACTTAATTATTTTAGATGTTACTTTGCCTGACGGAAATGGCTTTGAACTATGTCAGGAAATTCGGGAATTTTCAGATATTCCAATTTTCTTTCTGACGGCACATGATTTAGAGTCGGATATTCTCACAGGACTCTCGATTGGCGGAGATGATTACCTAACGAAGCCATTTTCATTAGCAATTTTAAAGGCGAAAGTTGCGTTGGTTTTTAAAAAGAAAGAGGATCAGTCAAGGAAGATTGAGTTACCCCCTTTTACACTTAATTTGGATACCCATCGTTTGTTCAAAAATGGCCAAGAGATCCCCATGAGTTCAACAGAATTCCGACTGATTAATTATTTGATGAAAAATGCTGGGATTGTTTTAGAAAAAGAAGCGTTGCTAGAAACATTGTGGGATGATCAAGGGAAATTTGTAGACGAGAATGCACTATCGGTTAATATTCGTAGGATTCGAGTAAAGCTTGAAGAGGATCCAAAAAAACCAAAATATATTGAAACGGTTCGAGGGGTTGGATATCTCTGGAAACGAAGGGAGTGATTAAGGGTGCTCTATAGCATAACAGTTTTATTTTTTATATGCGTATTATTGATTTTTTTCTTCCAAATGCGAAAGCAGCATGAAAAGGAATTATCTACTATTGAAGAAGTTTTAGATAGTGTTATAAAGGGAGATTTTCCGAAAAACGCTGATTCTTACCAAGAAGGACAAGAAAGCAAGTTGATTTTCAAAACATTACGAATCGCAGAAGCAAATCAACTTTATCAAGAGACAGCTGCACGCGAAAAGCAGCGTGTTCAAGAATTAATGGTTGATGCCGCTCATCAAATGCGGACGCCCATCACGAGCATGCTGATGTTCACAGAACTATTGCAAAATAAACAATTACCATTAAGTGAGTCGCAAGAATTCTTAAGACGCTTGTCTTTTGACTCTCAACGTCTAAATTGGTTGGTAGAAGAATTTTTACACATGTCAAAATTCGAAACGGAATCGATGGAGTTAACAAAGGTGCGCCAAAATCTTAGTGAGACAATCCAACAAGCAATTCTTCAAAGCAGTGGAGCTGAGGATGAGCAGAAACGTTTTGTAGTAAAAGATGCAGATGTTGAAATTACTCATGATATAAAATGGACTCGTGAAGCAATTGGGAATGTGTTAGAAAACGCCATAAAGTACGCCTATGAAGACTCACAAATAGAGATATCGGTCGATCGTCTAATTTCTTATACAAGAATTTCAATCAAAAATTTTGGAAAAACCATTTCTAAAGAGGAATTACCTCAGCTTTTTGCAAAATACTATCGTGGGTCTCAGTATCGAAATACGATCGAAGGGTTTGGGATCGGTCTTTACTTAACAAAATTGATATGTGAGGCACAAGGAGGCTATGTTTTGGCGGATTCTCAAGCAGAACAGACGACGATTTCTCTATTCTTACAGAACTGACAGATTTGTTTGCAGCGACTGACATTTTACTGTAAGGGTCCCTTGCTATAGTTAAAGTATCAAGAAGGGAGGCTGTTGGTATGAACGTAGTTAAAACGAATCATCTAACAAAAACTTATGGTGAAGGGGAAAATCAGGTTCACGCAGTCGATAATGTAAATTTGACAATTGAAGACAATGAATTTGTAACGATTGTTGGAACTTCTGGATCTGGAAAAAGTACATTATTAAATCTTTTGGGAGGTTTAGATCGACCAACCTCCGGAGAAATTGAAATTTCTGGAAAGCAATTGGGGCATTTGAGTGAAGAGGAATTAACGATTTTCAGACGTAGAAATGTCGGCTTTGTTTTTCAACAATATAATTTAGTGCCGATTCTAAGTGTTTATGAAAATATCGTACTGCCCATTCAATTAGATGGTAATACAGTAGATGAACCCTTTGTCGATGAGGTAATCAGAACATTAGGTTTAAAAGGCCGTGAGAGTCGCTTACCGTCGATGCTTTCAGGGGGACAGCAGCAGCGAGTTGCGATCGCTCGTGCATTGGCAGCCAAACCAGCAATTATTTTGGCAGATGAACCAACAGGGAACTTAGATAGCAAAAGTAGTCAAGATGTTCTTGGTTTATTGAAACAATCTGCAAAGAAATTCAATCAAACTGTTATTATGATCACTCATAATGGTCAAATCGCTCAATTGGCAGATCGAGTAATCCGTATCGAGGATGGCAAACTTTTTGATGTGCAGATAACAGGCGGTGATTGGTCATGAAAGAACAGCGACAAGCAATTCATAACTTATGGCTAAATAGTTTCAAAAGCAATAGAAGACGGAATTTTTTTGTTGTATTAGCCCTAGCGCTGACAACGTTATTAATTTCATCAGTTATTGGTTTAGGGATGAGTTTCATTGAAGCGAGTAACAAACAAACGGTTCAACGAATAGGAACGACAGCTGATGCAAATCTTAATGATTTAACGAAACAGCAAATTGATATTTTAAAAAAAGACGCATCAATTAAAACGGTTGGTACACAGCAAACAATTGGCTCTGTTGATAGTCAGCGATTAAAGAACTCAAAGATACAAATGGCATTACATTGGTATGATAAATCAGAATGGAATGGGCTAAGAAAAGAAGCAATCAACGATTTCACTGGTAAATTTCCTGAGAAAGAAAATGAAATTATGGCACCGCTGGCGGCGTTGAAGGAATTAGGAATTTTAAAACCAGAAGCAGGCCAGAAAATTTATTTGCCGTGTTTGATTGATGGAAAAAACGTTAAAAAAGAATTTGTTTTATCAGGTTATTATAAAGAATACGTGATTGCTCGAGTCGTTGATTTTAGTTACGTGTTAGTATCTGATCAATTTGCAGAAAAATACGGCTCATCGACCAGCAGTAAAACGTATTCGATCAAGTATAAGGATAGCAATAACCTAGGACAGCAAAATAAGAAGCTTGCGAAAAAATTGAAGCTTAGTGAGACGCAAGAAATAAAGACGACACTGAAAGAGTCTAAACAAAGTGTAACTACATTGATTTTAGGAATAGGGATGTTTTTAGCAATCATTTTAATCTCGGGTGGCTTGTTAATCTATAATGTTTTGTATATTTCAATTGCCAATGACATTCGTTTTTATGGATTATTAAAAGCATTGGGAACAACAAAAAGACAATTGCGCAAAATCATTTTTTATCAATCAATTCTCTTGTCAGTTATTGGTATTCCGATTGGGTTAATCGGTGGGTTCAGTATTTCTCATGTGCTGATTCCCTTTGTTATGAAGGCCACAAATTTTTCTGAAGCAATAGTGGTATCGACCCAACCAATAATTTATTTTGGCGCAGGTTTGTTCGCTTTGATGATCATGCTGTTGAGTTCGATTAAACCAGCCAATTATGCTGCTAAGGTTTCACCTGTCTTAGCAATCAATTTTACGGAGTCCAAGGTTAAAAAAGGGGATATTCGTTCAAAAAATGGCGGAAAGCTTTATCTAATGGCTTGGAGAAATATTTTTCGGGATAAAAAACGGGCTCTGATTGTTATTATCTCTATGACCTTGGGAATCACCTCTTTTGTCGCGGTTAATACCATCGTCAAAAGTATGGATTTTGAAAAGTTTGTTTTGAGTGAGATGAACTATGACATTATGATTAGTCCAAGCCCTACGAATACCGATAACAAAGAATCTGATTCAAAAAGAACAGAGAAAGAACAGGTGAGTCAGCAATTAGTTCAATTAATAAACAAAAATGAAGATGTAACTTCAGCAGATATTTATTATTCAGAACCGGTTTTAGTGAATTATGACGAACAAAAATTTGCTCCATATATTCGTTCTTATAATAGCTATTTTAAGTATGCAAAAATCGAACAAAAAAAGATTCAGTCAGATGGTTTTAGCGGAGATTTAATCAGCATTGATACCGATGAGTTGGCTAAACTATTGGTGAAAAACAAAGAAAAATCATTTGATCAAACGGCATTTGAAAATGGAGACATTGCTTACATTCAATCCGATCATCCAGAAGATTTTTCACATATTCCAGAAATACAATTTTCTACAAGTGATAAACAAACACATCAGGTTAAAATTGCTGGTTTTGTACCTAACAATTATTTGGAGTTTCAGACCGGCGGTGCTCCAGCAATGTTTGTCTCAAAACAATACTTGGATAAAATTTCTCCTCATGCTAGTTTATGGAGTGCTAACATTAATATAAATAAAAAAACAGCTGATTTGACCTCTGATCAATTTCAACGTTTTATTGATGAACAATCCGTTTATAGAATAATGACAAAAACAGAAATGAGAAATCGAGCAGTTGAGGAAATTAGTACAATGAGGATGATGGGCAATACGTTGGCTTTAGTTTTGGCCTTGATTGGTTTGTTGAATTTCGTCAATATTATTACTACTAGTATTTTGGCAAGAAAACAAGAACTTGCAACTTTAGAAAGTATCGGTATGACTCGTAAGCAAACGAATAAGGTTTTAATGTTTGAAGGGAGTTATTATGCATTGATTGTTGGAGGTCTCGTGCTGACTTTCGGCCTAGGCATTACCTATGCTTTGTATTCGATTGTTAAACGATCAGCTACATATGCTAGCTTTGATTTGCCAATAGTAGAAATCAGTGTCTCGTTATTACTAATGCTCATCATTTGTTTACTGACCCCATACTTAGTGATGAGGTCTTCGGGAAAGCGAAGTTTGGCCGAAAGAATCAAAGAATAATTCTAAAAACTCAAGTATATGAAACATCTTGAGTCTTCAAAAGCGTACTATTTTGTAAGTGTTCTATCTGAATATCCGATCAGAAGATATGCACATATTAAAAAATAATAACTTAAAAACGAGATGAAGAAAGGAGCTGTGACAAAAGACTTGTCATAGCTTCTTTTTCCGAATAAACGGTGTTCCAGAAGTAGCTTCTTCGGAAATAAGCCGAAATTTCTTGAAGCTGACCACTTCTGTCACAACCTCTTATTTGTGAAGGATAATCGTCTGTGGCTGGTCTTCTAGAAGAATATTTGTGATAATAAAATAAAAAAAAAGAAGAGGTGTTTGCGGTGAAAGATGGATTGTACTGGGCAGAAAAATTACGTAAGAAAGAAGTCAGCTTTCAGGAGCTATTAACGAATTTTGAGGAGAAAGCACGTAAACAAAATTCGATGCTTAATGCTTTTGTTACTATGATGGGCAATGAAGCGCGAGAAGAGCATCAAAAAGATACTGACCTGTTAAAACGTCCATTCGCCGGTTTGCCAATCCCGCTGAAAATGTTAGGTCAAGAGAAAAAAGGATGGTTGAGTACATCGGGATCTAAGCTACTGAGAGACCATCGTTCAAGTCGCAACAGTCATTTCACCAATAAACTAATAGAAAATGGATTGGTGCCATTTGCTCAGACTAATACGCCAGAGTTTGGCTTTAAAAACATCACCGACGCCGAGCTTTATGGTCCGGCTAGGAATCCATGGAATCTTGATTATTACTCTGGTGGATCAAGTGGTGGAGCCGCCAGTGCTGTTGCTTCCGGTATTGTTCCAATAGCAGGAGCTAGTGATGGAGGCGGCTCAATTCGTATTCCCGCTTCTTTTTGCGGTCTGATTGGCTTGAAACCGACTCGCGGAACGATGCCTGTAGGGCCAAGCGGTTGGCGCGGTTGGCAAGGAGCAGCGATTGATTTCGCATTAACAGTTTCGATGCGGGACACGGAAAAACTTTTTTATGGAATGCGTGGAATTGATAGTGCAGCACCGTATCAAGCTCCTGAAAAAGCATGGAGACATGAACAGGCTTCCCAAAAAAAGAAACTAAAAATTGCGGTGGTTATTGATTCTCCAATTCATTCAAATGTATCTCCTGAGGCCGCCAGCGCAGTTGAAAAAGCACATAATTTTTTATTAAAACAAGGTCATCAGATCGAGATGATTTCTTATCCTATAGACGGAAAAGAACTAATAGCGAGTTATTATATGATGAACGGTGCCGAAACAGCCGCCATGTTTACTGGAATCGAGCAAGGGTTAAGACGTCCGGTTGAAAGAAATGACATGGAGCTGATGACATGGGGAATTTATCAATATGGTAAAAAAATTCCTGCTAGTCACTTTATTCATGCTCTGAATGTATGGGATCAAGCAGCTTTTATAATGGAGCAATTATTTACTGAATATGATTTGTTATTAACCCCTACAGTTGCGACGACAGCTCCGAAAATAGATGACGATTTACAAAGTCCTGAGATCCGGGATGCTTTGGAAACATCAGCAAATTTAACCGAAAATGAGCTCCATCATTTGATTAATCAAATGTTTGAGAAAAGCCTTGAGATCACACCCTATACCCAATTGGCAAATCTAACGGGACAACCCGCGCTCAGTCTTCCGACTTATTTAACTGAAAAGAATTTGCCTTTAGGAATTCAATTTATGGCAGCACGAGGCCGCGAAGACTTGTTGTTACAAATCGGAAAATTGTTCGAAACAGAATATGGCTTCTGTTTACCAGAGTATTATTTAGAAAAATAAATAGAACTATTTGTTCAGACCGACAAAATTAGCTATCAATTTTGTCGGTTCTTTTGTTACACTAATAGAGTGAAAACGTTTCATAATCGGAGGGGATACTAGAATGATTTTGTTAAAGGCTCAGAAAGTAATTACTGGTGATGGAAAGACCATTATTGAAGATGGCGGTATCGTTTATGCTGCGGACAAAATTTTAGCCGTCGGAAAAGCAGAGGCGTTATCGGCGGATTTTCCGCAAGCAGAGGTTCGTGATTATGGCAGTGGTACGATTCTCCCTGGATTGATGGATGCTCATATCCACCTTGGCTATTATTGGACGCAACCTGATCTGCATCGGTACAATGATTTTATGATCGCTTACTATGCGCAAAAACAAGCCGAGACTTGTCTAGCCAAAGGTGTAACGACGATCCGTGATTGTTGTGGACCACAATTTCTGTTAGAAACATTACGACTAGCAGCTGAAAAAGGATTTGTGAAAGCACCGCGCATCCTACACACAGATCGAGGAATTTGTATCACCGGTGGACACGGACATGAGGATGGTATTGAAGAGGTTGATGGTGCAGAAAATATTCGCCACACAATTCGTCGTCAAAAGAAAGATGGAGCAGATTGGATTAAGCTATTGACAACAAATCGCGATGATATTTGCGAGTTTACTCAAGAAGAATTGAATGCAGGTGTCGAGGAAACACATCGACTTGGAATGAAATGTGTGGTTCATTCAGGGACACAGCCAGGGATTCAAATGTGTATTGATGCTGGATTCGATACCATTGAGCACGGAAACTTTTTAACTGTTGAACAGGCTAAACAAATGGTGAAAAATCGACAATCCTGGACACCTACGATGTATGCCTATCATTTTTTGGCAGAATATAACCAAAAGGTTCAAGAAGTCGGGATCGATCATTCGAACCAGTCAACTGAAACCTATTCACATCACTTAGATTTCTTTGAAAGCTCGGTTCAAGCGTATTCGGAAAAATTCAAAGCAATTTATGATGAAGGAGTAACGATTCTTGCCGGAACCGATATGGTGATGTTAGAAGCGCCAAGTGTTCCAATCGTGGAAGAGTTGGAATTAATGGTAAGATATGGATTAACACCAATCGAAGCAATTCAAACAGCTACACAAAATCCTGCGCGGGTATTTGATTTATCCGAAGTTACAGGTGAATTGAAAACAGGGTTACAGGCAGATATACTTGTTGTAGATGGAGATGCAACTACAGATATTGAGGCATTACGAAATGTTCGACAGGTATTTTTAGCTGGAGCAGAAGTTTAAGAAAAAGTAATCGCCTCGTCAAATTAAATGGAAATTTTGGCGAGGCAATTCTTTACATCATTTTTTTTGCTTTTTCTGTATTGGCGAAGTGGAGCTTTGCAAACTTGCTTAATAAATCTATTCCACCCTGTCGCAATAGTTTAGCAGCAAGTTCGTCAGAAGGTTTGCCTGCTCCAGAAGGAACTTTTGTCCCTAATTCTAATGAAGCTTTGTCCAGTTCATCAAGAAAGCTTGCACGACTAATAATAGAAGCTGCTGCAACAGAAAGGTGATATTGTTCTCCTTTAGTAACAAAATAGATTTTTTGCTCAACGCGTTGAGGCTCCTGTTTAACGTATTTCATGTAATTAGCTTCGGAAGTGAATTGATCAATAAGGATTGCTTCAGGTTTTGTTGGTGCAATCTGATCTAACAAGAGACGGATTGCTTGATTATGCAATGCGACCTTCATTCGAACGGCATTATATTTCGGTTGAATCTCATTATATTTTTCTGGACTCACGACTAATAAACGATAAGGAATCAGTTCTTTGATCGCTGTTGCCATTTTTCGGATTTGATCGTCAGTAAGCATTTTTGAGTCTTTTACTCCTAAGCGTTTTAAAGCATCAAGATGTTCTTTATCAGCATAGGCGGCACAAACACACAATGGACCGAAGTAACTGCCGTTTCCAACTTCATCACTGCCAAGCACAGCTAATGAGGCAAAATTTTTAGGTAGGCTACTACTTGTTTTTGCTGCTGAAGGATCTGAGCTTCCCCAACGTGCGGCTTCTTGTTCAGCATTTTTTCCTTGAAACAGGACTTTTCCCGATGTGTAGGCGGTAATACTGGTGCCATTTTTTTTAGCAGAAAATTCACTGTAAGGAACTTTCTTATTTAGAAGATAGTCAGCATAGTAGTTTTTCAGTTTTTTGATTTCCGTTTTTGATAATTTAAGTACAGCAGAACCCATATTTTTTCTCTTTTCTTTAAGTTAATTGGCTTTCAATTGATGAAAGTTGTACATACGAAAGATTTTAGCATATAATATATTAGTGTTTTTGTTATCAGAATATTTTTTATAAAAATTGTTTGAGGAAGGTTGATCGATATGGCGCAAAATCGCTATAAGGCAATCGTTGCCGGTCAGACTTATACTATCATTGGACAAGAATCCAAGCAACATATGGATATGGTTACCGCGTTGGTCAATGAACAGTTAAATGAGATCATGTCGTTATCACCTGGGATTACGCAAGAAAAAGCCACGATGTTATTGGCGATCAATGCGGTCTCAGATCAATTGAAAAAGCAAGAAGCGTTGATGAAGTTGGAAAAACAACAAAATACGCTTGAAGGGCAAGCAGCCCATAATCTAGAGCTAGAAAATCGTATCAAGAAAATCGAAGCAATTGAAGCCGAAGCCAAAGAAATCATGTGGAAAAATGGGAAAGAAAATGTTCCAATCCGAAATCACGTAGAAGCGCAGCAAATCGTTAACGAAAACCGAAAACGTGAGATTCAAAAAAGAGCGGCAAATAAATAAGTGAGGGATACTATGTTAACATTGGTAATTTTATTTGCATTATTACTATCTTTTTACGTGGGTTACCGTCGCGGTACAGCCTACCAGATAGTATTTTCGATTGGATATTTGATATCCTTCGTAGTTGCTCGGATGTTTTATCAGCAATTAGGATCTCACTTGGATTTATTTGTACCTTATCCATCCGTAACAAATGAATCGAAAATGGTCTATTACTCTGTCGAACAAGCTTTTAATTTAGATAAAGCTTTTTATGCTGGAGTGGCGTTTGTCATGATTTTAGTCATCGGTTGGTTGGTGACGCATCTGTTCGCAATCTTTTTTAAAGATTTACTATTCAAAGTGCTTATTCCTCAATATGATGGTATTGTAGCAGGTGTCTTACAATTAATTGTTTGCTATGTTAGCATTTTTCTGATTTTGAAGTTAGCAAGTTTCGTACCGATGGCCTTAATTCAAAATCACATCGAAGGAAGTTGGTATGCTCGGTTTATGATCGAACATTCGCTGTTCTTAAGTTCTTATTTTAATAATTTATGGGTTACAAATATTATTGGATAAATGAAAAACCGGGACGCTGTTTGACAGGTTTCGGTTTATTTATGTATAGAAGGTGAAAAAATGAATGAACGTATTCTAAAAACGTTAGAGTTCGAACAAGTAAAAAAAATGATTCAACAGTATTTAACAACTGAACAAGGGGAAGAAGAAATCCGTCAATTAACACCTTCTAATGATGAGGATACTATCCAGGCATGGCTGGATGAAACGGAAGACGGAATGAAGGTTCAACGCCTACGCGGAGGATTACCAATTCCTAAATTAAACAATATCAAGCCACACATGAAGCGAATTGAAATCGGAGCTAATCTAAATGGATTAGAGCTGGCTGAAGTCTCGCGCGTACTTTCTACTACAAGTGAATTGGTGCGTTTTATTGAAGATTTGAAAGATAGTGAATTAGAATTTTTGCGTTTATATTTCTGGGAAGACCAATTAACCACCTTACCTGAATTGAGTGGAAAACTCCGTCGTTCGGTGGAAGAAGATGGTCGTGTACGAGATGAGGCTTCACCCGAATTACGTATAATCCGCAGTCAAATAAGGCGTAGCGAACAAACAATTCGTGAACAATTAGATGGATTAATTCGTGGGAAAAACGCAAAGTATTTGAGCGATAGCTTGATCACAATGCGAAATGATCGATATGTGATTCCTGTGAAGCAAGAATACCGTGGTGTTTTTGGTGGAGTAGTTCACGATCAGAGCGCTTCTGGTCAAACCTTATTCATGGAGCCAAAACAAGTTGTTGAGTTAAACAATCGGTTACGACAGCAGCAAATTGCAGAACGGACTGAGATCGAGCGTATTTTAGCTGAGTTATCTGCAGAATTGGTGGCCCCTCGTAAAGACATTTTACACAACGCCTATGTATTAGGACGTTTTGACTTGATGAACGCTAAAGCACGCTTTGCCAAAGCTCTAAAAGCAGTCGTACCAATGATTAATCAAGAAAATCATGTGTTTTTCAAACAAGCACGTCATCCATTATTAGATCAAGAAAAAGCGGTAGCTAATGATCTTATGATTGGAGAAGATTTTCAGGCTGTCGTTGTTACGGGTCCGAATACTGGTGGGAAGACCATTTCTCTTAAAACCCTAGGCCTTTTGCAGCTGATGGGACAAGCGGGTCTGCCGCTGCCTGTTGGTGAGGAAAGCGAGATGGGAATCTTCGATGAAGTTTTTGCGGATATTGGTGATGAACAATCAATTGAACAAAGCTTATCGACTTTCTCTTCTCATATGACGAATATTGTTTCAATTTTAGATAAAATTGATGAGCATAGTTTAGTGTTGTTTGACGAACTAGGTGCAGGAACAGATCCACAAGAAGGAGCGGCATTAGCAATCGCAATTTTGGATGCAGTTGGGGCAAAGTCTTCCTATGTAATGGCAACCACTCACTATCCAGAACTAAAGATCTATGGTTATAATCGATCAAATACGATCAATGCAAGTATGGAGTTTGATGTTGATACATTAAGTCCAACGTACCGACTATTGATTGGTGTACCTGGACGTAGTAATGCTTTTGAAATTTCTCGTCGACTTGGATTAGATCCATTAGTGATCGAAAATGCTAAACAAATCATTGATGAAGAAAGTCAAGACCTGAACGAAATGATTTCTGATTTAGAGAATCAACGAAAGGCGACGGAAACAGAATATTTGGAGATTCGTCATTATGTAGATGAGTCTGAGAAATTATATCGAGATTTGAAAAATGCCTATTCCTATTTCTTCGATGAACGAGAAAAAGAAATGGAGAAAGCTCGTAAGAAAGCTAATAAGATTGTTAGTGAAGCTGAAGAAAATGCAGAAAAAATCATTAAGGTTATCCGTCAGATGCAACTGGACGGCCAGGGAAATGTAAAAGAACATCAATTGATTGATGCAAAGACCCAGTTGGCTGATCTTAAACAAGATGAAAATCTTAAGAAAAATAAAGTATTGCAAAAAGCTAAAGCAAAGAAACAATTTAAACCCAACGATGAAGTGATCGTTGAAACATATGGTCAACGTGGAACACTGATTAAAAAAGTCAGCGATAATGAATGGCAAGTCCAACTAGGGATTTTAAAGATGACTGTCTCTGAAGATGATATGACTTTGACTACCCCGATAGAAGAACCAAAGCAGCGTGTAATCACTGGTATTCAACGAGGCGCTAGTTCCAAAGTAAAACCAGAGCTGGATTTACGTGGAAAACGCTATGAGGAAGCCTTAGCAGAAGTGGATCAATACATTGATGCAGCCCTTTTAGCAAACTTTGCTCAAGTTCGAATTATTCATGGGAAAGGAACGGGCGCTCTACGCAAAGGCATTACTGATTATTTAAAAAATAATCGGAATGTTCAGAGCTTTGAGTTTGCCCCTGCAAACCAAGGTGGAAGCGGTGCGACGGTGGTAACCTTTAAATAGTTTACAAGTGTAAGCAGAACAGTAGCGAAGAAAATGGGACCGTGCTATACTACTTTTAGTAAGAAAAACAGATGCTAATTTTTAACGCATCTAAGTTATAATAGGAGGAATTCAAATGTCACAAGTAGTTACTGATAAAACTTTTAACGAAGAAACAGATAACGGTCTTGTTTTGATCGACTTTTGGGCAACCTGGTGTGGGCCTTGTCGTATGCAAGCACCGATCTTAGAACAATTATCCGAAGAATACGATGAAGATGAGTTCAGAGTTGTAAAGATGGATGTGGATGAAAATCCAGAAACACCAGCATCCTTCGGCATTATGAGTATCCCAACACTGGTTTTGAAAAAGGATGGACAAGTTGTTGATAAAGTCATCGGTGTTCATACGAAAGATCAATTAAAAGAGCTTATCCAAGCTCACATGTAGGAAATTGAGCTGGGCATTTTGTCCAGCTTTTTTGTCAGTTTAGTTTTAATCTAATGATGTAGCTCGGAAGGGAAGCAACTTATGAACGAACGAATCAAAAATAAATTAGCACTTTTGCCAGATCAACCGGGCTGTTATCTGATGAAAGACAAAAACGGTACGATTATTTATGTCGGAAAAGCTAAAATCCTAAAAAATAGGGTACGCTCTTATTTTACTGGCAGTCACAATACCAAGACAGAGCGTTTAGTCAGTGAAATCGTGGATTTTGAGTATATCGTAACAGAATCCAATATCGAAGCATTACTACTCGAGATCAACTTGATCAAGAAAAATGATCCCAAATACAACATCATGCTGAAGGACGATAAAACCTATCCTTTTCTAAAAATCACCAATGAAAAATATCCTCGTTTGATGATTACTCGAAAAGTCTTGAAGGATAAGGCTCATTATTTTGGCCCATATCCCGATGTGAATGCAGCTAATGAAACAAAGAAATTATTGGATCGATTGTTTCCACTTAGGAAGTGCAAGCCGTCACAAAAAACACCTTGTCTTTATTATCATTTAGGACAATGTTTGTGTCCTTATGCTTTTCACGTTGATCCTCAAGTTTATAAGGACATGGTAGAAGAAATCAAACGCTTTTTAAATGGTGGTCACACAGAGATTCAGAAGCAATTAGAAGAAAAAATGAAACTGGCAGCTGCAGATATGGAGTTTGAAAAGGCAGCGGAATACCGTGATCAGATCAGAGCAATTGAAACAGTCATGACAAAACAAAAAATGACGAATACTGACTTGGTGGATCGTGACATTTTCGGTTATGCGACAGACAAAGGCTGGATGTGTGTACAGGTATTCTTTGTCCGTCAAGGGAAATTAATTGAGCGAGATGTTTCGATGTTTCCATTTTATAATGATGCAGAAGAGGATTTTTTAACCTACATTGGACAGTTTTATCAAGAAAATGAACATTTTATTCCTAAAGAGGTTTTGATTCCTGATAATATTGACAAGCCTAGTGTTGAAGCGATGCTGGCAACAAAAATTTTACAACCACAACGTGGAGAAAAGAAAAAGCTAGTAAAATTGGCAGGGAAAAATGCTCAGGTCGCTTTGAATGAAAAATTCGATCTAATTGGTCGAAGTGAAGCGCGAACGATTGGTGCGGTTGAAAAATTAGGCGATGCTATGAATATTCCCGCACCGATTCGAATTGAAGCTTTTGATAACTCTAATATCATGGGAACAGATCCAGTATCTGCCATGGTAGTTTTTATTGATGGGAAACCTGCTAAGAAAGAGTATCGCAAGTATAAAATCAAAACGGTCAAGGGACCAGATGACTATGCGTCCATGCGTGAGGTCATTTATCGTCGTTACTCTCGGGTATTAAAAGAAGGATTACCATTCCCAGATTTAATTGTGATTGACGGAGGGAAAGGCCAAGTTGATGTCGCGAAAGATGTATTAGCTAACCAATTAGGGATTGATATCCCAATCGCGGGTCTAGCAAAAGATGATAAACACAAGACGAGTGAGTTGCTATTTGGTCCAGAGTTGAACGTAGTGCCTTTGGAACGCAATTCACAAGAATTTTTCCTGCTGCAACGTATTCAAGATGAAGTCCATCGCTTTGCGATTACTTTTCATCGCCAGCTGCGCAGTAAAAATAGTTTTGCCTCAAAACTGGATAATATTGATGGATTAGGTCCAAAACGTAAAAAAATGTTGCTGAAGGAATTTAAGTCACTAAAGAATATCCAAGCAGCAACCGTAGATGAGCTACAAGAAGTAGGTTTGCCAAAACAGGTAGCTGAAAATACATTTAATCAATTGCAAGAAAAATAATGTATAGCACCCTTTACACAAAATGTAAAGGGTGCTATACTTTTGTTATGAAATGTAAAGGGACCTATACATTTGAGGAGTGGTTGTTTGAAAAATCGAATCCAAGAATTACGCAAAGAACGCAAAATGACTCAAAGTGAATTGGCTGATCATTTAGAAGTGACCCGCCAAACGATTATATCTTTAGAGAATGGACGGTACAACGCCTCATTGATCCTAGCCTATAAAATTTCGCGATTTTTTGATTTAATGATAGAAGAAGTTTTCATTTTTGATGAGGAGGATGAATAATGAAGGAGTTATCAAAACTAGATCGCGAGTATCGAGAGAAATTACGCAAGAAGAATATAGGATATTTGGCTGCAATTATCTTTATGTTAACCTGTTCTGCAATCTTATTTATTGGTACAAATTGGTATGAGTTGAAAATAAATGATCACGCAGTAGGATTTTTGTCAGGATTCTTTTTTTCGCTCTGTTCAGTATTTGTGATCTTTCTCTTTAAAAATCGCCAAACGATGAAGAACCCTGAAAAGCTAAGACAGGAGCGTATCGTTAAGACCGATGAGCGAAATATTGAGATTTCTGCGAAGTCACTACAAATAACGACCTTTGTGATGGTTATTAGCTTAGCTATTTTGAGCATAGTTGGCAGTTTCATTTCAAGAACATTAATGACGACAGCTAGCGGATTGCTAAATTTATTTCTAATCAGCTATATAATTAGCTATTTTTTCTACAAAAAGAAACTATAAGCATTCAGTGATATATCCATTTTTTAAGGAAAGTGGATTTAATAATAAAAAGGAGTGAGAAAATGTTAGAGGTTAAGAATTTGAGTAAAAGTTTTGGATCGTATAAGGCTTTAGATAATATGAGCTTTACGATTGAAGACGGGAAGATTTTGGGGTTGATCGGACAAAATGGTGCGGGAAAAACGACAACATTTCGTTTGATCTTGGACTTCTTAACAAAAGATTCTGGCAGTGTTTTATGGAATGGGCACACATTGTCGGGAAAAGACTATAATACAATTGGTTATTTACCAGAGGAACGAGGGTTATATCCTAAAGTAACGATTGAGAATCAATTACTTTTCTTTGCTTCATTGAGAGGAAAGAGTAAACAAGAGATTGCACCAAAAATTGATGAATGGATGGAGAAATTTCAAGTCAAAGGTAAGAAGACCGATAAAGTAAAATCGCTTTCTAAGGGAAATCAGCAAAAAGTGCAATTGATTTCAACGTTGATTCACGAACCAAAGTTAGTGATTTTAGATGAACCCTTCAGCGGATTAGATCCGGTCAATGCGGAATTATTGAAAAATGGCATTATTGAATTAAAGGAAAAGGGCTCGTGTGTCATTTTCTCAAGTCATAATATGGATAATGTTGAAAAAATCTGTGATCACCTGATCATGCTGCGAAATGGTGAAACAGTCTTAAATGGGAAGGTACATGAGATTCGCGAATCATTTGGACGAAGTAAATTGTATCTAGAATCTCATTTGACCAAAGAAGAATTAGAAGCCTTTTCGGGAGTTCATACAGTGATTCAGAAAGAAGACGGTAGTTTTGATATAACGTTGGAAGATCCAGCGGCTGGTCAAGAAATTTTTGTTAAAGCGACAAAGGACGGCTATATTCCTATGTTTAATCAACAACCACCAACACTAGAAGAAATTTTCAAATGGAAAGCAGGTGCTGTAAATGAGTAAAATGGGTATTATTATCAAAGATGTATATAAAAAGAACGTAAAATCGACAGCCTTTCTCATTATGATTCTAGCACCATTTTTACTTATGGGGATTTTCTATTTGTCACAATATTTCTTCGGTGATGCAAATGACATCAATAAAATCGGAATCGTAAGTGATCAACCTGCGATAGCAGAACAGTTGGCTGAAACTAAAAATGATGATTACAAATTCAAAGTAATTACCAGCGACAAAAAAGCACAAGCACAGTTAGAGGATAAAAAAATCGATGCCTATCTTGATTTGAAAATGGGCAGCGATCAAGTTTCTGGAAAACTTTACAGCAAAACATCTTTAGGAACCTCAACTGAAATGCAGTTACAACAAATTTTAAGCTCGATGCAGGCGAATATTCGTGCTAGTCAATTGAATCTGACTACAGCACAGGTTCAAAAAGTGATGGAGCCAGCAAAATTTGAATCGACAAAAGTTATTTTTGAGAACGGAAAAATGAAAAATGACGGTGGGGACTCGGGAACACAGTTTATCTTGAGCTTCTTGACGACGATCATTATGTTTGTGTTTATTGTCAGCTATTCATCCATCATCGCTCAAGAAATTGCTTCTGAAAAGGGCACGCGAATTATGGAAGTCTTACTTTCTAGCATGAAGGCTAAAACGCATTATTATGGGAAACTGTTAGGTGTATTATTAGTAGCCTTAACTCAATTATTGATCTACGGTGTTGCTATTGTACTAGGATATAGACAGTTCAAAGATATGGACATGGTAAAGGATCTGCTTAGTAATGTATCAATTAAGGCCTTATTAGGCAGCGGAGCTTTTGTCATTATAACCTTCATGTTGGTGGGGCTATTCTTGTACGCAGTATTATCAGCGTTATGTGGTTCTTTAGTAAGCAAGCCAGAAGACACGGCGAAAGCAATCCAGCCTGTAACCTACTTATCGATGATTGGCTATATGTTGAGCTTGATTTTAGGAACCTCTGATCCAACTAATGTAATAATCAAAGTTACTTCCTATATTCCTTTCTTATCGTCTTACAGTATGCCTTTACGACTTGCCTCTGGAACTGTAGCACTTTCTAGTGCTTTTGTATCCTTAGCAATCTTAGTTTTATTCACGATTTTCTTAACACTTTTCTCAGCTCAGTTGTACAAATCAAATGTATTAGTGTACAGCGAAGGTGGAACGTGGAGTGCTTTGAAACAATCAATTTCTATCATGCAAAATGATCGGAAAAAGAAATAATCAATTCAGTTGACCGTTGAAACAAAATCTCCGACAATAGAGTTGTACTAAAAACAGTAAGGCTCATATTAATGACGAACAAGGAGGAAGTTTGATGGACATAACAAAACAGTTGGCAAATGGGATTGAGATGCCAAGACTTGGTCTAGGTGTATGGCGCGTGGAAGACAATGACGCGACGAATTCTGTAAAGTGGGCAATCGAAAACGGCTATCAATTGATTGATACGGCAGCGGTATATAAAAATGAGCGAGGCGTTGGTGAAGGAATTCGACAATCAAACACTAAACGAGAAGATTTGTTTATTACCACAAAACTTTGGAATGCTGACCAAGGTTATGATTCTGCCCATCAGGCTTTTAATGATAGTTTAGAACGTTTAGGTTTAGACTATGTTGATCTTTATTTGATCCACTGGCCTGTTGAAGGCAAGTTTAATGACTCCTGGAAAGCGATGGAGGAGATTTATGAAAGTGGAAGAGCAAAAGCAATTGGTGTGTCAAACTTTCATCAGCATCACATTGAAGAACTTATGAAAACAGCGAAGATCAAACCCATGGTCGATCAAATCGAACTGCATCCGACTTTAACGCAAGTGGAATTACGTGATTTTTTAGCGAAAGAAGGTATCGCTGTTGAAGCATGGTCGCCTCTTGGTCAAGGGAAGATTTTGCAAAATCCAACGCTTGTTGAAATTGCGGAGAAGCACGATAAATCTGCTGCCCAAGTGATTATTCGCTGGCATTTACAAAGTGATAGTATTGTGATTCCAAAATCTGTCCATGAAGAGCGTATTAAAGAAAACTTCGATGTATTTAACTTTGAATTAAATGATGATGAAATGAAACGGATTGATGCTCTGAATATTAATGAGCGGTTGGGAGCAGACCCAGATAATTTTGATTTTTAAATTTAATAACGGTATTTACCTGTTATACAAAAAACATGAACAGACATCTCCATGTCCGTTCATGTTTTTTTATTAGAATTTTAAAATGTGAAGCACTTCGTTGTTTTGTTTTTTAAACAAAAAAATAGAATTATTTTTGTCAGAATAGTATTTCGTGAAAATATTTATGATAAAATAGCAAGAAAAAGGAGGGTTTTGATGGAAGAATTTTTAGTAAAAATTAATTCTTTGATTTGGGGAGCTCCGATGATCATTCTCATTTTAGGAATCGGCATTATTTTAACCATTGGTTGCCGGATGATCCAAATCCGTCGTTTACCTTTGGCGCTGAAGTATATGGTGAAAAATGAAGAGGGCGGTCAAGGGGATGTTACTAGTTTTCAGGCATTATGTACGGCACTATCAGCAACGATCGGTACAGGAAATATTGTCGGCGTCGCTACTGCAATTGTCGCTGGAGGTCCAGGGGCCTTATTTTGGTTAGAACTCGCAGGATTGTTAGGAATGGCCACGAAATACGCAGAAGGTTTATTAGCGGTAAAGTATCGCACGTTTGATGATCATGGCAAAGCATTAGGCGGACCGTTTTATTATATTGAAAATGGATTAGGACCTAAGTGGAAATGGCTTGCTAAGATGTTCGCCTTTTTTGGAGCAATTGCTGGTGTGATCGGAATTGGTACGATTGCTCAGATTAACGGTATTACTTCTGCTGCGGAAACCTTCTTTGATCCGGAAAAATTAAATACGCTTACACTTTTTGGCAATGAATACTCTTGGGCGGTCATTATTACGGGTATCGTGGTAACAGTTTTAGTCGCCATTGTTTTAGTCGGAGGCGTTCAAAGAATTGCCCGTGTATCTGAAATTATCGTTCCATTGATGATCGTAATCTATGTTGGACTTTGTCTTTTTATGGTTATTTTAAACATTACAAAATTACCTGGTGTCATTGTCGAAATTTTCCAAAGTGCCTTTGGCTTACGTGCTGTATCAGGCGGAGCGTTAGGAGCGATGATGATTGCAATGCAAAAAGGAATTGCTCGAGGAATCTTTTCAAATGAGTCAGGTCTAGGAAGCGCCCCCATTGCGGCAGCAGCTGCTCAGTCGAAAGAACCGGTGCGTCAAGGATTGGTTTCAATGACCGGAACCTTTATCGATACGATTGTTGTCTGTAATATGACTGGGATGGCGATTATTCTAACTGGAGCATGGAAAACAGGATTAGATGGTTCTGCTGTAACGATTTATGCGTTTGCGGAGGCATTGCCACTTACCCAAACGGTGGCATCGCTTTTATTGATGATCTGTTTAGCATTCTTTGCTTTCACAACTATTTTAGGATGGAATTACTATTCAGAGCGTTGTCTAAGTTACTTAACGGGTGGAAATACCAAGTTTTCAGCGATATTCCGTTGGGTTTATATCTTTGCTGTTTTCATCGGACCGTATTTAACTGTTTCGGCAGTGTGGACGATCGCTGATATTTTTAATGGATTAATGGCCTTTCCAAACATTGTCGCTTTGATTCTGCTGAGTCCAGTTGTATTCAAAGAAACCAAATCTTATTTTAGTCGATTATCTGCAGGTGAAGTAAAGGAATTTTCATCTGTGTCGTTAACGGATGCTTCACTTGATGATGACTAAATTCAAAAAAATACAAAAAAACTGTGGCAAAATCATTATTTTGCCACAGCTTTTTTGTTATTCGTAACGTAAGGCATTGATTGGATCTAACCGAGCCGCTCGATTGGCAGGGAAAGTTCCAGCTAAAAATGCAATCAGCATAATTATTAACAGGATGATCAACATGGACGGCCAAGAAAACTGTAACAAGGTTAAACCTGTGAGTCCGTCTAAAAATGAGGTTGTAGCAAAATCATTTAAAAAATGCCCTGCTACAACAGCACCAGCGATTCCTGTAACGCCTCCCCAAAAGCCAATCAATAAAGCTTCTATACTGAAGGTTAAAAAGACTTTGAAGCGCCCCATTCCCATAGCTTTCATCAAACCAATTTCTCGTGTACGATCTTGAACAGACATGTATAGTGTATTGATAATTCCAAAACTTGCAGCTAATAAGGCAATTGCACCAAATAGAGTGAGTACACCCGTGATTGCGTTGATAACTTGACGTATCATCCCAATTTCATCTTCAACGGTCATAGCAGCAAAGCCTTTTTTGTTCAAACGTTTCTTCAGCTGTTCGATTTGTTTCTTCGATAAGTTTTTATCCATAGTAGCAAAAAGGGTCCCATACTTATTTTTCATATTTTCTGGCAGTCCTTTTTCATTCACACTAACGATTTTGTCTGATAAGGCTTTACTCATAATCGATTGGCCTTGTTGAATCAAACTAACATTTCGAACGCCTACAATAGTTGCATTAAGAACTTCTTGTTCCCCGGTAGCTTGACTGCTGACCGCAATTTTTAAATTCTGATTGAGTGCGTCTTTGGCTGTTTTGAAGCCTAAAGATTTCATATATTCTGGAGCTATATTAATTTCATACTTATCACCAGTACTGTTTACTTCACGTCCGGCTTCTAAATCAATTGAAATATCACTGACACTTACAGCAGATAAAAGATATTTTTCTCCATCATTTCGTTGAATGTAGTCGGTTGACAGAAAATGAAAAGGTTCGACTTTTTTAATTCCTTTTGTTGCCTTGATTTTATCTAAATCCTTTGTCGTCAAATAATCGGCATCTGCTCCAGAAGCCTTATCAGGATCGTACTTTTGCGGTTCATTGTCAGTAGACCCCATTTGAGATTCTGGAAAGACCATCAGCTGATTTTCGCCGCCTACGCCACTGATTTGTCGATCAATATAATCATTGACACCATTATTGACACCAGTTGTTAAAGAAATTGTAAAGGCACCGATGAAAATAGCGATCACCGTTAAAACCGTTCGCCCCTTGTTGCGCCATAGGTTTGAGCTTGCAGATTTGATAATGTCAAATAGTTTCATGTTAGGCACCCTCCAATAATTGACCGTCTTTAATGTGAATTTGGCGATCGCATCGTTCTGCTAATTCTGGGTCATGGGTTACGATAATTAAGGTGATGCCTTTTTGTTGATTTAAATCAAAAAGCAATTTCTCGATTTTTTCACCAGTGGCTGTATCCAGATTTCCAGTTGGTTCGTCGGCAAAAATGATTTCTGGTTGATTAACGATCGCACGAGCAATACATACACGCTGTTTTTGACCACCTGACAAATCATTCGCTTTATTGTTCGCTTTATCACTCAATTCGACAGCTTCTAAAGCGTCTATTGCCATCTGTTTTCTTTTTCGACTCGGGATTCCGGCAATTTTTAATGGTAATAAAACATTCGATAAAACCGTGTCCTTAGGATTTATAAAAAATTGTTGGAAGACAAAACCAAATGTTTCATTTCGCATTTTATTTAGCGAACTATTTTTTATTTGGCGTGTATCTTGATTCAGTAAAGAGATCTTACCTGAACTTGGTCGATCCAGTAACGCTAATATATGCATTAAGGTTGATTTTCCTGATCCACTTTTACCAATAATTGCGACAGATTCTCCTTTTTTTATTGCGAAATTAACCCCTTTTAATGCTTCAAAAGCCGCTTGGCCAGAACCATAAACTTTTTTCACATCAGTTACTTCAATTGCATTCATTATTTTCCTCCTTTTAGCTAAAAGCTATGGATTGATTCTCCCATAAGTCGAAAATAATAAAATGGTACTAAAGTAGTATTTTAATGATTATCACTAAAAAAAATAATTAAAATGAGCAATTTTGTCAGTTTGAATACTGATAGAAGTATTTCTAGATATGTTTTTACACTGTTTCTAGTTAGGAACATTAAAAAAGAGTAAATCAGTGATTTACTCAAAGTCTTGAACAAAGAAATCAAATAACGCTTGCTCTTGAGGGTTATTTTGACGAGTTAGTTCTGGATGCCATTGAACACCAATTATTTTTGTGTTTCGTTCACGACTTTCGACAGCTTCGATGATACCGTCGGTTGACCAAGCAATTGGAACAAGACTTTCAGCTAGGTCCTTAATAGCTTGATGATGGTATGAATTGACCTGTGCACGTTCACCAAATAAGGGAGCCAATGCAGAATCTCCTTTGACGGTAATAGAATGTAGGCCGAAATCGGGGACAGTAGGGAACATATCGTGCTTTACTTTCCAATCAGCATATTGTGACAAGTCCTGATACAATGTCCCGCCTAATGTGACATTTAAAAGTTGTGTTCCGCGACAAACAGTAAAAATTGGTTTATTCTGTTTGATTGCCTCTTTGATTAAAGCCATCTCGAATGAGTCGCGAGCAATGCTTGTAGGGCCTAACTTTGGATGTGGTTCTTCCCCATATAAAAAAGGAGTGACATCCTGTCCGCCAGCCAATAATAGCTTATCAATTGTTGCAATATAATCACTAGCAAGCTCAGGATCACTGATAGGTAGTAAAATGGGAACACCGCCTGCTTGATGTACACCGTTAATAAAGCCTTGGGGACTATAAGTAAATTGTTGATCAAAAAAATCTTGATTATTTTGATAATGCTGATTCGCTGCGACGCCTATAATTTTCTTCTTCATAATTTATCACTCCTTTTATCTTTTGATACCATAGCCAAAACTTAAAAAGCAAGTAATTCGATCTTAATTTTTTCTTCAATTTTGCAGTAATAAAAAAACTGCTACAAATATGAAAATAATGCTATATGTTGCTCAAAGGCTTTAGAAAAATTTTGTCTTTTTTTTGAAAAATAGTTACGGGAACACCTTTTTTTGATATACTGTAGTCATTGAATAAATACAAAAAGGTTGGGCGTAAGCTTCAAGGATCGTGTTCTTCAAGGGGTGAGAAGAACAACCTTGAGAGTTTTGCGTTCTTTTTTTGTATGTAAAGGAGGGATTGTGTGTTAGAAGCTTTAGAAAAAATAAAATCTGCTGAAAAACTAAATGAAAGAAAAAAAGAACAATTACTGGCTGAATTGACAGCTTATGAGGCGAGTAAAAAACAACTGCTACAAGAAAAGCGGGAAGAGCTGAGAGCAGATTTTTCAAATGCTTTGTCGGAAAGAGAGCAAGCGTTAGCTCAAGACTTAGCGGCTGAAGAACAAGAATTGTCCAGAAGTGCTGAAGACGCTATTAAGCAGATGGAAGAAAACTACAGTTCAAAGAAAGAACAGACGATTCAAAAAATAATTGAAAGGGTGATCTCGGAATATGGCAGTCAGTAAAATGAGTAAGCTGACATTGATTGCTCAACAAGAATATAGTGAGCGAATTTTATCTGCGATTCAGGGTTTCCAAGGAGTGGAAATTCGAGACCTCTTTCAGCAAACAGTCAGTAATGAATGGGTCGAGGAATATTTTAATGAAATAGATCCTTTGCCTAGTCAGGATACTCTTGCAAAAATTGATTACCAGTTAGAACAAATCACACATGCTATTAGATTTGTCGAGCATAACGGAAGTAGTCGGGAAAAAGGCCTTCATCTTAAACGTCAGGTTGCCACTTTAAAGACTTTAGAAGAGAATTTCGATGAAGCTGCTTTACTTTCGGAATTGGAAAGTATTCAAGAATTAGAACGGCATTTTTTGGATGCTAGTTCTAGACAACGTGATTTGAGCGAACAAGAAAGTCTTTTACAAAAATGGCAAGCCTTAGATTTTTTGCCAAAAGAATATGCATTACGCTCATCAAAGTGTTTTCTAGGAACTGCTGATGCAAGTATTTGGGAATCCTTCAAGCAAGAGTTGAAGGACAAACAAATTCATTATGAAATCATTTATAGTGACGATCATATTGTCAACTTCGTTCTATTATTTTTACGTGCAGAACAAGAGGAGGTACAAGAACTTGTTCGTCAATTCAGCATAGTTGCCTTTACGTACAATCGAACACAGCTTCCTAAAACAGAATTGGCCAGCATTCAGCGGGAAATGATGAAATTAGTAGAAGAACAGAAAAAGCTGGCTCGACTGATTGGGCAGAAGAAAATCGTTATTGAAAATCTGGAAACTTCAGAAGAAGTACTGTTGGCACGAAAAAACCGCTGGTTAATTCATGATCGATTTATCAAGGATGATAAAGTATTTTTACTCCAAGGATGGATTGAAACAGACAGTTTCAAAAGCTTTGAAACTTTTGTAGAGGATCTAATCGGAGCTGGAAATCTGTATATCGAAATTGAAGAACCGACGGATATAGAGATCAATGAAGAAATTCCAACTAAATTAAAGAATCATAAGTTAGTTAAGCCTTTTGAGATGTTAACTGAAATGTACAGTTTGCCAAAATATCATGAAGTTGATCCGACACCGTGGTTTATGCCGTTTTATTTTGTCTTCTTTGGCATGATGGTAGCCGATGCAGGATATGGTGCTCTGATGTTAGTGGCAACAACTGTTGCTTTGCGAACAATTTTACCACGCGGAATGGAGCGTTTTATGCGCTTTTTCCAAATTTTGGCTGTTCCTACTATTTTATGGGGCTTGATTTATAACTCGTTCTTTGGCTTTTCGTTAGACTATACGCCAATACTTTCTACTAGTGATGATGTTATTAGTATTCTGATTCTATCCATTGTTTTTGGTGTGATACAGATTTTTATTGGGTTAGGGTTAGCTGCCAAAGAGAATATCAAAGCCAAAAATTATCTAGGTGCAGTTTCAGATGGTTTTGCCTGGCAGGGGATTATGGTCGGAGCAATCGTTGGTGGTTTAGGAAAAATGCTGATGGATAGTCAAGGGCTCTTCTTTATCGGCGTTGGGCTTGCAGTTTTAAGTGCTCTGCTGATAATTGTTACTCCGATGCTACAATCAAAGTCTAAATTGAAAGGATTAGCCAAAGGAGCATATAACTTATATGGAATTACAAGTTATATTGGTGATTTGGTTAGTTATACACGATTGATGGCTTTGGGTATCTCTGGCGGAAGTATTGCTGCAGCATTTAACATGTTGGTGGGCTATATGCCTCCAATAGCGCGCTTTAGCGTGGGTATCTTATTGATGTTGGCTTTACATGGATTAAATATCTTTTTATCTTTATTGTCAGCTTATGTTCATGGTGCTCGATTACAATATGTAGAATTTTTTGGGAAATTTTACGAAGGTGGCGGACGTGCGTTTAGTCCACTAAAAACAGAAGAAAAATATGTGAATATCGAACAAGAAAAATAATTGGAGGAATTTTAAACAATGATGGAGTATTTGATTAATAACAGTGGTGGTATTATTTTTGCGATTTTAGGAATGGCTACAGCAACAATTTTCTCAGGTATCGGGTCATCCAAAGGGGTGGGTATGACTGGTGAAGCGGCGGCAGCGTTAACGACTAGTCAGCCAGAAAAGTTTGGACAGGCGTTAATCTTACAGTTGCTACCTGGTACACAAGGTTTATATGGCTTCGTAATCGCGTTCTTGATTTTCACTAATTTGTCTGGTGATTTATCTGTTGTTCAAGGGTTAGGTTACTTAGGTGCGTCATTACCAATAGCATTTACTGGACTATTTTCAGGGATTGCTCAAGGGAAGGTTGCTGCCGCAGGTATTCAAATCTTAGCGAAAAAACCAGAACACTCAACAAAAGGGATCATTTATGCTGCCATGGTTGAAACGTATGCAATCTTAGGATTCGTTATCTCATTCTTGTTAGTTGGACAAGTGTAAGGAGTTTTTTGATGGAAGCAATCGAAAAGATAGTCGAGCAGCTGAACCAGCAAGCTGACTTGGAGCAGCGTCAGCTGAAAGAAAAAGAGACCGCGCGGATTGATCAGGACTTTCAAGCAGAATTAACAGAAATGAAAGCAGATCATCTTAAACGTCTAGAGAAAAATTTACAAAATCTCGAAAATAATTATAAGCAGGCTAAAAATAGGCGTCAGGTTGCACAAAAACAAATGATTTTAAATCAAAAACAAGCAATTTTAGAGCGAGTGTTTGCTGAGGCTGTGGGACAAATGGAAAATTGGTCAACGAAGGAACAGCAGGAGTTTGCTCACAATGCATTAAAGAAAATGCAATTACAGGGGAATTTGGTTTTTGTTCCGGGAGAAAAATCTCAGACTGTTTTTACAAATGAATGGCTTGCCGAACAAAATAATATGCTGGCTTATCAATTAGTCATGGGCGAGAATCCTGTTGCAGCTGAGGCCGGTTTTATTTTAGACAAAGACGGCGTGCAATATAACTTTCTTTATCAGAGTTTAGTAAGAGAAATACAGCAACGAGAGAGTTTTCAATTCGCTCAAACACTGTTTGAAGAAAAGGACGTAAACTTAGATTTTCATAATTAGAGACTACGAATTAGGAGGCACTGAATGAAACAATCTACGTATCATGAATTGAATCCGCTGGTTCGTTTGAAGGAATTGGAACTGTTAACGCCTGAATTTATGGGGCGAATGTTAAAAGCAGAAAATATGGAAGAAGTTGAGACTCTTTTTAGAGGAACGATTTATGGCGAATATTTAACTGATAATTTCTCTGAAAGTTTTGAAGAAGCCCTAGGGAAAGCTCAGGAGGAATTATTATCGGAGTTAATAAAAATCGTCCCTGACACAAAAGTAGTATGGATTTATACGATGCGCTTTACCTTCCACAATCTAAAGGCATTAATCAAGGGCGAGTTATTAAATCAAAATTTTGATGATCTCTATATTTATGATGGTTTTTATTCTTTAGACCAAATCAAGACAGCAATTCGAACTGGACAAGCTAGCGGGCTACCAGATTTTTTACTTGAAAGCTTACAGGAAGTCCGAGAGCATTTTGAAGAATCGAATAGTTTACAAGGAATTGATATTATTCTTGATCGCAAATATTTGTATTGCCAAAGAAAAATAGCAGATATGATTGATGAGCCAGAACTAACAAAAGAGGTTATTAGTTTCATTGATTTTACTAATATACTTATGGTAGCACGAGGAATTAAACAAAAAAGAAGTCGCAATTTCATGTCGACGGTATTATCGAGCCATGGAAGTATTCCAAAAGACGAATTGCTTGATTGTGTTGAGGGTGATTTAGAGCGATTAACACTTTTTTTACGAGCAACATCTTATGGCGAAATAATCGAACCAATCATTCAAGAAAATACGATTAATCTAACTCAGTTAGAGCGGCTTTGTGATGACTATTTAACTGGCTTTTACGAAACGGCACAAACTCAAGCCTTTGGACCTTTGCCTGTACTAGCACTGCTAAACGCAAAAGCCATCGAGGCTAAAAATCTTCGCTTGATTATTACTGGCAAAGAGGTCGGATTAACAGATGAACAAATAAGAGAGAGGATGCGTGAGACATATGGCACATAAAATCGGTGCAATCGGTGACAAAGACTCTGTCTTACCATTCAAACTTTTTGATTTCGATACTCGAACAACGAAAGATAAACAACTCATTCGACAGCAAATTGATGAAATGGCTAAAAATGACTATGGCATTATTTACATCACTGAGGAATTTGCTCAGCTTGTTCCTGAAACAATTAAACGTTATGAAGAAAAAATGATTCCAGCAATCGTTTTGATTCCTAATCACGAGGGAACGTTAGGCATCGGCAAGTCCATGATCCAAGGACAAGTTGAACGAGCAGTCGGACAGAATATTTTATAAAGGAGCTAATGACTTGCAAGAAGGTAGAATAATTAAAGTTTCTGGCCCACTAGTGTTGGCAGAAAATATGGAGCAAGCGGCTATTCAAGATATTTGTTACGTAGGTGACCTTGGGGTTATCGGCGAAATCATTGAGATGCGCGGCGATGTGGCATCTATTCAAGTATATGAAGAAACTGCAGGCATTGGACCAGGAGAACCAGTTAAGACAACAGGAGAAGCACTTTCGGTAGAATTGGGTCCGGGAATTGTTTCTCAAATGTTTGATGGTATTCAACGCCCATTAGATACATTCAAGGAACAGACTGACAGCAATTTTCTTAGTCGCGGGGTTCAAATTCCAGCATTAGATCATACGAAGAAATGGTGGTTTGACGCAACTGTTGAAGAAGGAATCACTGTGTCAGCCGGGGATATCGTCGGAACAGTAAACGAAACGAAAATCATTACGCATAAAATTATGGTACCAAATGGTGTTAAAGGGACCTTGAAGAAAATTACATCCGGAGAATTCACGATTGATGAGACCGTTTATGTGGTTGAAACACAAAACGGCTTAGAAGAATTTTCGATGTTGCAAAAATGGCCAGTACGTCGTGGACGTCCTGTATCTGAAAAGCTTAATCCGGAAGCTCCAATGATTACAGGCCAGCGAGTAATCGACACGTTCTTCCCAGTTGTAAAAGGTGGTGCTGCCGCAGTGCCAGGACCATTTGGGGCTGGTAAAACAGTCGTTCAGCATCAGATCGCTAAATGGGCAGATGTGGACATTGTCGTTTACGTTGGTTGCGGTGAACGCGGAAATGAAATGACCGATGTATTGAATGAATTCCCTGAATTGATCGATCCGACAACAGGGGAATCTTTGATGGAGCGAACCATTCTAATCGCAAATACTTCCAACATGCCGGTAGCTGCGCGAGAAGCTTCTATTTATACAGGGATCACTATTGCAGAATATTTCCGTGATATGGGATACAATATTGCTATCATGGCAGACTCTACATCGCGTTGGGCGGAATCTTTGCGGGAAATGAGCGGACGTTTGGAAGAGATGCCTGGGGATGAAGGTTATCCTGCCTATCTAGGCAGTCGTTTAGCAGAATACTATGAGCGTGCTGGACGTGTGATTGCTCTAGGAAGTGACGGACGTGAAGGTTCGATTACAGCAATTAGTGCGGTATCACCTTCTGGTGGTGATACTTCTGAACCAGTAACTCAAAATACATTACGTGTGGTAAAAGTATTTTGGGGATTAAGTGCAACATTAGCACAGCAACGCCATTTTCCATCAATTGATTGGATGGAAAGCTATTCTCTATACTCTTCTGAAGTTGGAAAGTATTTAGATAATGATTTACAAGCAAATTGGTCTGAGATGGTAGCTGAAGGAATGCGGATGCTACAAAAGGAATCTGAACTAAATGAAATCGTACGTTTAGTCGGAATTGATTCATTGTCGGAAAAGGATCGTCTAACATTAGAGGTTGCGAAATCTTTAAGAGAAGATTATCTGCAGCAAAATGCCTTTGATGATGTGGATACTTTCACATCCAGAGAAAAGCAATTCAAAATGATTCGAAATATTCTGACTCTCAATAAAGAAGGGCAACGTGCATTAGAATTAGGAACCTATTTGAAAGAAATCATGGATGGCACGGTCACTTTACGTGATAGAATTGCACGAAGCAAATACATCTCTGAGTCAGAGTTAGAAAAATTAGATCAAATCAACTTGGATATTGTATCGGAAATTCAAGCGATCGTTGCTGAAGGAGGAATGACCAATGATTAAAGAGTATAAAACCATCAATGAAGTGGTCGGACCTTTGATGGCAATTGACAAAGTTGAAGGGATAAAGTATGAAGAGCTACTGGAAATCCGTTTAAGTAATGGTGAGTTGCGTCGTGGACAAGTTTTAGAAATCCATGAAGACAAAGCCTTAGTTCAAATTTTTGAAGGGACGAGCGGTATCAACCTAAAAGAATCTACGGCTCGTTTTTTAGGACATCCGTTGGAGTTAGGTGTCTCTGAAGATATGGTTGGCCGTGTCTTTGATGGTTTGGGTCGTCCAAAAGATGGCGGACCAGAAATACTAGCGGAAAAGAATGTTGATATCAACGGGGAAGTAATTAATCCTGTTTCGCGTGATTATCCCGATGAGTTTATTCAAACTGGGATTTCAGCGATTGATCATTTGAATACGTTAGTTCGTGGGCAAAAATTACCAGTGTTCTCTGGTTTTGGTTTGCCGCATAAAGAGCTGGCGGCACAAATTGCCCGTCAAGCGACTGTATTAAACAAGGAAGATGACTTCGCTGTAGTGTTTGCCGGGATTGGTATCACTTTTGAAGAAGCTGAATTCTTTATGGAGGATTTCCGTCAGACAGGTGCGATCGATCGTTCAGTCGTGTTTATGAATTTGGCTAACGATCCAGCGATTGAGCGGATTGCAACTCCCCGCATGGCTTTGACAGCGGCTGAATATTTGGCCTATGAAAAAGGAATGCACGTGTTGGTCATCATGACAGATATGACCAATTACTGTGAGGCGCTTCGAGAAATTTCAGCGGCTCGTCGTGAGGTTCCTGGACGTCGTGGCTATCCTGGGTATCTTTATACGAACTTGGCGACATTATATGAACGCGCAGGTCGAATTCGCGGCTTGAAAGGTTCGGTCACTCAAATTCCGATTTTAACAATGCCTGAAGATGATAAAACACATCCAATTCCCGATTTAACGGGATATATTACGGAAGGACAAATTATTTTGTCTCGAGAATTGGATAAAAATGGTATCCAGCCGCCGATTGATGTATTACCGTCCTTGTCACGTTTGAAAGATAAGGGAACTGGTGAAGGAAAGACGCGGAAAGATCATGCGCCAACCATGAACCAATTGTTTGCAGCTTATGCCCAAGGGAAACAAGCGAAGGAACTAGCTGTCGTATTGGGAGATTCTGCTTTGTCAGATGTTGATAAAATCTATGCAAAATTCGCTGAGCGTTTCGAAGAAGAATATGTGAATCAAGGCTTTTACGAGAATCGTTCGATTGATGAAACATTGGATCTTGGCTGGGAACTATTGGCAATGCTGCCAAGAACAGAGCTGAAACGAATCAAGGACGATATGTTGGACGAATATTTAACAAAAGGAGAATGATCCTATGGTGAAATTAAATGTTAATCCAACACGGATGGAGCTTACACGATTAAAAAAGCAACTGACGACTGCAAGTCGCGGACATAAACTTTTGAAGGATAAGCAAGATGAGCTGATGCGACGTTTCATTTTATTGGTCAAAAAGAATAATGTCATGCGCGCTGAGGTCGAAGAGGAATTGCAACAAGCAATGAAAAATTTCTCAGTAGCTGATGCGTTATTGAATGACAAGTACATTGAAGAACTGTTAGCCGTTCCTAAAGAACGTGTGACGCTTGATGTGATTGAAAAAGATGTGATGAGCGTAAAAGTTCCGATCATGAACTTCCAACATGAAAAGGATCTTGCTGATGGTCCGCTTGAATATGGCTTTTTGAATTCTAACGATGAGCTGGATCAAAGTATTAAAAAATTCACGAAAGTTCTGCCTAAGTTATTAGAACTGACTGAAATCGAAAAAACTTGTCAACTTATGGCAAAGGAGATCGAGAAAACACGTCGTCGTGTCAATGCTTTAGAATATATGACGATTCCTCAGTTAGAAGAAACAATTTATTTTATCAAAATGAAATTGGAAGAAAATGAACGTGCAGAAGTGACTCGCATGATCAAAGTTAAAAATATGGGTGCTACTTGAGAAAGTAGCTCCTTTTTTTGAAGGTAGGAAGCTATGGTTAAAGAAAAACATTGGCCTTTTAAAATCTATCCTATTCAATTTATTGCTTTAGGCTTTGCCGTGATCATTTTGTTTGGAAGTGTATTATTGACCCTGCCGATAGTTACGAAATCAGGACAGGGGACACCGTTTATTGATGCGCTATTTACAGCAACATCTGCAACTTGTGTAACGGGGTTAACAACATTGACAACAAGCGAACATTGGAATATGGGCGGACAGTTGATCATTTTAAGCATGATTGAAATTGGTGGATTAGGCTTCATGATGATGCCCTTTATTTTTATGGCCATCATGAAAAGAAAAGTCGGTTTAATGACGCGGATTATTTTGCAGGAATCCTTAAATTTAGATAGCTTATCTGGTGTAATGAGATTGATGCTGTATATTTTTCGCTTTGCGATGGGATTTCAGTTATTAGGTGCGCTTTTATTAGCTATTGACTTTATCCCGGCTTATGGTCTTGAAAGAGGTCTTTGGTATTCGTTCTTTCACTCCATTTCAGCTTTTTGCAATGCTGGATTTGATTTATTTGGCGATAGTTTGGTAGGATTTCAAGATAACGCGTATGTGTTGTTTGTAATTTCTGGATTGATCGTCGGAGGCGGCTTAGGGTTTATCGTTTGGCAGGATTTGATGAATTTTCGCAAGACTCGAAAGCTTAGCCTACATAGTAAACTTGCGTTAACTGTTTCGCTAAGTTTACTGATTATTGGGACACTTGTGTTTTGTATTTCGGAATCTGGTGGACGTTATTTAGTAGGAAATTCGTCACCGATAAATCGTTTTGCGAATATGCTTTTCATGTCGGTAACTGCTCGAACAGCGGGGTACTTTTCAGTTGATTACGGCAGCGTCAGTCAAGCGGGAATCCTTTTTACGATAGTTTTGATGTTTATTGGCGGGACACCTGGTTCAACGGCGGGTGGATTGAAAACAACGACATTTGGTGTTTTATTGGTTCAAACAATTTCCATGCTGAAGGGAAGGATGCACGCAGAGGCTTTTAGACGAACGATTCGTCCGTCGGTCGTGTCTCGTGCGCTGACGTTGTTCTTTATTACGTTGACCTTGTGTATCGCAGTAACGATGCTGATGTCAGTAACGGAGGTTTTACCACGTTTTCGCGGAATCGAGTATCTTTTGTTTGAAACCTTCTCTGCTTTTGGGACAGTTGGATTAACGATGGGACTGACACCTAGTTTGAGTCTTATGGGAAAAATCTTGATTATTGGTTTGATGTACATCGGCAGAGTGGGGATTCTGACAGTTGGCTTCTCACTAACCATACGTTTAACGAAGAAAGAACAAGGAAATTACAAACTGCCAGAAGAAAGTGTCATGATTGGATAAAAAGAGCTAGATTCAATTGAATCTAGCTCTTTTGCTTTTTAACGAATAACTTCAATTTTATAGCCATCTGGATCGGTAATGAAATAATACGAAGGATCCGTTCCTGGAAGACCTTTCAAATCCGTCACGTTGAAACCTTTATTTTTATGCTCTTCATGAAGCTTTTCTAAATCATCGGAACTAATGGCAATATGCCCATAACCATCACCTAAGTCATATGCTGCATGGTCGTAGTTATAGGTTAATTCCAATTCATACTCGTCACCAGGTAAAGTTAAGTAAACAAGCGTAAATTTTGAATCTGGAAAATCACGACGACGAGATTCTTCAAATCCGAATGCTTCTTGATAAAATTTGACAGATGCCTCTAAGTCTTTTACTCGAACACAAGTGTGTGCCATTTTCATAAGTAAGTAACCTCCTAATTATTATTAAGTTCATGATAACATAAAACATCCATTTCTCAGCATTTATGCTCAGTGGTTGTTTATGAGTTTTTTTTAATGTAAACTAGCTAGTAAATACATTACTTAGGAGGACACCAATGATCCCAGTGTTTGGCGAAAAGGAAGCCGAAAAAAAATATCAAGCCCGTTATGCAGCTTATGCAATTTTAATGAATGAGGAAAAAGAAATTGCGCTTGTTCAAGCTCCTAATGGTGCTTACTTTTTACCTGGTGGGGAAATCGAAGGTCATGAAACGAAGGAAGAGACGATTGAGCGCGAGATGCTCGAAGAATTAGGCTTTGAGGTCGTTTTATCGGAATATTTAGGACAAGCGGATGAATATTTTTACTCGCGACATCGCGAAACCTTCTTTTATAATCCAGGCTATTTTTATTCTACTAAAAGCTGGGAAAAAGTTTCCGAACCGTTAGAAGAGGGAAACAATAGCAGCTGGGAGCAGCCAGCAAAGGCAATCGCATTATTGAAACGCGGCAGTCACAAATGGGCTGTTGAAGAGTGGCTAAAGAAAAAACTTTCTGATCTTGATTGATCAGAAAGTTTTTTTAGTTACTAACTAACGCTCCGTTATGAATATGTTTTGTGAACGCTCGGTAATAGTCATCAAAAAGATCCGAGTTTTTACTATCTAGTTGAGTCATTTCTTTTGGATAATAGAAACGAACATCACCCTGGCCCTGTCCAGTTAATGCAGAGACTAATTGACTTGCCTTTGACAACTCAATCAATGAGCCGTCTTTCTGCATTAGTTCGATTTGTGTGCGGTGACTGCCCTTTTCTGGATGATAAAGATCGTAAGGCAGATCATAGCTGGAATTGATCGCTGTATAATAGCGGGGATTAAACCCAGCTTTTTCAACCAAATCTTTCATTTCGACTAGCAAGGGGTTATCACTGGAATCCACTGTTATTGATTTTAATGGCTTGCGATTTAAAAAGCGATAGGCTAGGTCACTTAGAATTAAATCCTGCTCGTCCATCCATTGAGCAAAATAAGTATTCAGAACGCCATCATCTAATTTTAAATAATCCTCCAATGAAAAATCCTCTTTCAAAAATGGAATCAAGAATTGCGAATGGAGTGAAAAAATTTCTGCATCTTCTTGATACAATTCATGGGCGCGATCCAATAAATGTTCCAGTAAGACCTCCATTCCACGAGACACAGAATGAAAATACACTTGAACGTACATTTGATAGCGGCTGACGATATAATCTTCCACAGCATGCATGCCATTCATAGAAAACGCAATCCCGCCTTCGTAAGGACGAATGACACGCAAGATTCTGGTTAAATCAAACGTTCCATATTCTGTCCCAGTATAATAGGCATCTCGCAATAAATAATCCATTCGATCGGCATCAATCTGACTAGAGATCATTTGTACAACTTGCGGATTGTCATAAGTTTTGGTGATTACACTGGCAACTTTTTCTGGAAAACCTTCTTCGACATTATTTAAAATCTGAAAGACTTCCGTTTCTGGTGATGTAATGATCGCTACAGTCAATGCTTCATGATCGGTGTGGAAAATATGTTCAAACGTGTGGGAATAAGGCCCGTGTCCAACATCGTGCAGTAACGCTGCACATAAAGCAACTAAGCGATGGGAATCATCCCATCCATCTTTACCGTACTTTTCTTGAGAATAGTTTCGCTGAAAAATGTCGCAGATTCGGCGAGTGATATCGTAAACACCTAACGAATGTGAAAAACGGCTATGCTCCGCACCATGAAAAGTGTAAGAGGTAGTTCCAAGCTGTTTGATCCTGCGCAAACGTTGAACTTCCTTTGAATTGATCAAATCTAAAATTACTTGATGCTGAACATGAATATAGTTATGGACTGGATCGCGAAAAACTTTTTCCAGCGGCAGCATTTGATATTTATAAGTCATTAAGTACCTCCTGAATGAGTGTGTTCCGTTGCTGCATATTTTGAACGCGGCGTTGATATTCTTCTAATTGGTAAAAATTTGGCAGAGAGTCTGTTTGATCATGATGAGGCATTACTTGCAGCAACTCCTTTTTGACAGAATTTACGGATACTTCATAGAATGTAGTATCATCTAGTGTTGTCATACTATCAGGATTAACAGGTGGATAATCCACACCAAATTGATCTCTCAATCCGCTTTGATAATAAGAGCGAACAATTTTTCCCCGAAGATTTTGATCGCCATTTACGCTAAGATACATCATGATTGCAACGCCTTCTTTAACTCGTCTCTGGGCGATCCCCGCAATTTTTTTTCCTTTAATGGAAAGATCGTATTTACCTGGACAATAAGAATCGGCGACTTCGCCAATTTCTATTCCTAATTTGCCAAAGCGAGTTTGCTCTAACCAGTCTACCATTGCCTGGTAACCGTCATCAATTGATAAGGCAGAGATTGAATTTTTAGGAAGAATTAAAGAGACATTCAAAATACCTGTGTCGCTAATAACACCCAAACCGCCGGCATTACGTAAAAGCAAATGATAGCCTTCTTTTTGAACTACTTTAAGTGCTTCATTAAAATAAGGGACCCTGCTGTCCTTCATTCCTAAGATTAATGTTTTTGGCAACTGCCAAAAGTGAATGATCGGCTGCTCTTGCTCACCGCTGAATTCTGTTAGTACATCAGTCAAAGCAAAGGGATTGAATAAATCTGTATGCGGGAGCATTCTTTGGTCAAAAAGCAACGCTTCTTTCATCTAATCTTCCTCTCGTTCCTTGTATTCTTTCTTATTATAAACAAAAATACAGAAAGTAAGTAATTATGTCGCTCAAAAAAGCAGAAGTAGTTGACAAAAAAAGCAAAACCGACAAAAATAAGTAGTGGAAGAATATCAACTTTTCTTGTATTTTGGCTATAAAGTAAGTGATAACCAAAAGGCATAAAAAGTGATAGATGCTAAAAAATAAGTACATGAAACAAAAAAAGGAGTGGGAGCTCTGTGAATATCAATGAAGGTATTCCTGCCAAAATTAAGGTTCAAACAAAAGTTACTCAAAACAATGAAACAGAGGACTTTGTTTTCGATCTTCCTGGTCAAGTTGTTAAGATGGGAGACACACTGTATATCCGTTACAAAGAGATTCAGCAAGATGGTCAAGAAGTTCCAGTTACGGTGAAAGTAATGCCGGATTCGCAGGTACAATTAATTCGTTCTGGTGAAACTCGAATGCGCATGCGTTTTGCCTATCGAGAGAAAATGGAAACCAGTTACAAGACACCATTTGGTATTTTTATGATCACGACCTATGCAAACAAAATGCACGTGAGTTTAAAGGATCGACCATTTTCTGGTATCATCACGATCGATTACTCGCTTTTAATGAAAGATGAAAAAGTAGGCGACTATCAGATGGTGTTAGAATTTACCACCTAAGCATAAGAAAGGTTTGCTTTTTATCCTCTGTTTTTGTATGATAAGGAGTAGACTTTGAAAGGACGTGTCATACTTGGAACTTAGTATTTTTGATGGTTTGAACAAAGATGAATTATCAATGATTGAAGTGGCACACGCAATTCTGGAAGAACGCGCAGATGTAATGGATTTTTCGGATCTAGTAAATCAAATCCAAAACTATCTTGGCAAGTCAGACAGTGAGATTCGTGATGCATTAGCACAATTTTATACCGATTTGAATATTGATGGAAGTTTTATTTCTCTAGGAGATAATCGCTGGGGATTACGTTCATGGTACGCGATTGATTCGATTGATGAAGAAGTGAATCATGGCTTAGAGGATGAAGAAGAGGATGCTCCTCGTCGTAAGAAACGCAAAAAAGTCAATGCCTTTATCAATGACGATGAAGATGCGATCGACTACAATGACGACGATCCAGAAGATACGGATCTATTGGTAGACGATGAAGAAGATGAAATTGATGACGACGATGACGATGATGATGACGAAATCGCAGCATACAACTCTGATTTACAAGAAATCGGAGCGGATGCAAGCGAAGATGACGAAGAAGTCGTTCCAGGCGGAATCGAAGATGATCTAAGCGTGATCGATGATGACGACGATGATTTTGATGATGAAGAAGAGGATGAAGAATAGATCATAGCGATCTATTCTTTTTTTATTCAATTTTCCAGCGTTCACAAGCGCTTCCTTTGATTCTTTTCTATGAAACGCGATAGTATAAAATTAGAAAAAGAAGAACGGAAGTGGATTGTTATGGAAAAAGTACCGGAAATTAAAATCAAGCTAACAGATGTGACTGAGCGTTTAGACGAAGGCTATTTATTGCTTTCAGAATTACGCAAGGAGGCAAATGCTCCAGTTGTCAAAGCGCGTCTTTTAAACAAAGAAGTGATTGCGATTTATGGAAAAGAAGCAGCTAAGAAGTTTTATGATCCGCGCAATTTCAAACGAGAAGGAGCAATGCCTAAAATTGTTTTAAAAACATTGTTTGGAGAAAATGGCGTTCAAACATTAGATGGTCAAGCGCATGAGCACAGAAAAACGATTTTTATGGATTTGATGACCCCAAAACGGATGGAGGAATACCATCGAATTCTTGATAAAAATTTGACACAAAAACTAGATCGGCAACAGGGACAGTTTGAATTATTCGATATAGCTAAGGATGTTCTATTCCGTTCGATTTGTGAGTGGGCAGGCATTGACTTATCTCAATTGACTAAGAAGGAAGTAGATCAATTAGCTGAATATCAGATCTCAATGATCAGCTCTGCTGTAACAAACCCTGCGACTCATATCAAAGGAATCGATAATCGTAAAAAATCAGAAAAATGGGCCCAATCATTAATCGAAAATGCACGAATCAATCCGGTTGCTGGAAAAGAAGATGTAGCTTTGTATGCTTTTGCTAAAGCGACAGATGATCATGGTGAATTATTACCGATTGATGTTGCTGCTGTTGAGTTGTTAAATGTGATTCGTCCAACTGTAGCCTTGACTGTTTGGATTGCTCTGATGGGGCATGCGTTATTCAGTCGACCAGATATTTACCAGCGTCTCCATGCAGAATTTGATCAGCTGCAGGATTCATTCATACAAGAAATGCGCCGATACTATCCCTTCTTCCCAATGCTACCAGCCTTTGCAATACAAGATGTGGAAGTTGACGGATACTTAATCCCTAAAGATAGCTGGGTCGTTCTTGATCTTTACGGAACAAACCACGATGATCGAATGATTGAAACACCTGAAGTCTTTCGAATTTCCCGTTACCTAGGAAAAGAAAAACATATTTCTTATGATGAGGAGTATGAAATGATCGCTCAAGGCGGAGGAGAATTTAAAACAATGCATCGCTGTGCGGGAGAGTGGATTACGTTGCATACGTTAAGGGTCTTTTCTGATCAGCTCGTAAATAAATACCAGTTCTCGATACCAGAGCAGGACTGGAGCATTCCGATGAATCAATTTCCAACTTATCCGAAAAGCAAAGCACTGCTAATCAAGAAATAATCGATAGATCCTCTCTAACTAGGCTAAGCAGTTTAGTTAGAGAGGCTATTTTGCAGTTAAAAAAGATTATTTTTCTGCAATCAAATGTTTTATTTAGCTGTTTGAATAATCGTTAAGACTCGTTGCTATTACAGAGTTTATACATTAAAAGAGGGCTGAAATAGATAAAATTGATAAGTATCTGTTAAAAAAGTATAGCGAAGGCTATGGAGATAGGAGATGTTAATGATTCTGTCACTGAGTTTACATAGGTTTTCAAAAAACTACATTTTATATGCAGTTTTATCTATCGAGTGAAGAATTTCAAAAAAGGAGCAAAAACTAATATGGGTAATAGACCTTTTAGTAAAAAATCACCAAAAATGGGTATTTGGTAGGAGTCCATTTGAACCCTTACTTTCCCTAATGCTTTAGTAGTATTCAAATCAAATATTTTTTCTTGATTTGAATAGTTACCGCAAGAAGGGCAAGAGAATTTATAAAGAGTTGTTTGATTTTTGGGACTGGATTTGTTAATACGTACAGCTCCCTTTATGATTTTTCGGACTTCGGGTCCTAATAAGGAATAGCTCTGATCACAAGAACTGCATCTAAAGGTGTGTTTAGTATTCTCAGAATATGTTTGTTTATTAACCTTTATGAATAATTTTATTACTCTATAAAAAAAATTTATTGCTAATAGAGAAAATAGAAAAGTTCCGATGTAAACCATAGTGCACTCCTTTGTATTTAATTACTAATAATAATTGTAATACGAAGAATTAGTGAAGGCAATATACAATAAGTTTGCTATAGGAGGAATTCAGGTAACAAAGCTCACTTACATGGAGCAATAGCGGAAAAATTACGTAGCCTTAAAATAGTCAATTAAGCAGTAATTAGGAACATGAGAATAATCAAAAGGGTATAAATGAGCAGGCCCAATGGATTTCTCGGATTTATTGTTAAGCCATAGCCTATTGGTCTAGATACAAATAATTTTTTGGGCTCTTTGGGAACTAGAATTAAAACAAGGATGGCATTCATACTAAGAACCAAAGCTATGATAATACCAATGTAATTGATGTTCAAGTTTGCTAGTAAAGTGTTTTTTAAAGCGTAAAGAATGATAAGAATTATCGCTAATACACCCAATGCTATACCTAGTACTTTGTTATTACTCATTTAAAAACCTCCAATGACTACTCAACTTTAGGATAGAACTATTGTTTTTGTAAGTCAATACGAACTAGATTATCGGAGAAATTACTGGAAGGTGCAAAGGAGCGTGAAACATGGCTATTAAGACTGACGTGTTTAGCATATTAGACGCACGTATTGAAATATTGGAGCGTAAAGTAGAGTGGTTTGAGAAATTTGGAAATCGCAGTAAAACCAAAGAGGTACTAGAACATGTTATTGCTATTGAACGATTGTCTGAGTTAAAAAGCATTAAATCAGACCTTGAATACAGTGTGCATTGGCAGAACTGATGAGTTGTTATTGGAGGACATAGAGGAGGAATATCATGGCATCTTTTGAAATTAATTGGGAAAGAAAGCAACAAGTTAGCATTGAAATTGAGGTTGAAACCGCTGAGGAAGCATACAACAAATGGAGCGAAGGAGATTACGGCACTATACCAGACGTAAATGATGAAGACATCATTGGAAATTATGTCGAAGTAGATGGGGAAACCTATTACCTGAATCGATTTGAAAAAGTAAAGTTCGGGTAACGACAACTATCGAGTAGAAAATTCCTGTAGCAAAGGGGTTTAAATTCGTTTTAAAATTCAATTTTTACGATTTCTTCTAATTGCCATAACGACATTAAGCACTACGATATACAACAGCAAAAACAAGATGGAACCAATAAAAATGATTAGTACAGGAAGAATCGTTAAATCTCCGCCTGCTGAATCATAGCTACCCTGCAGATTTGTAGGTAACACGAGAGCTAAATTTAAGAACATCATGAAAAGGATACTGCTAAGAATTGCAGTTAAATTCAATTTTAGAAAGAAATTCAGTTTATGAAACCTCTTGGAAGCAAATCTATATAGTAAATAGTGTATTGGGATGACACAAAAGGATAACAGGAATATTAGCATGACCATTAAATAAAAAACTCCTTTTCAGCATAGTATACCAAAAAACAAAAAAAGAGTTGAGAAGTTAATTCTGGTAACCACACCATTCAAAGAGGAAAAATTGGGGGAAATACAAAAAATCAAATCTAATGGCGGAGATATGGAAGTTCATTTCCCATTTCCACTTAAATATGGGCAATATAAATCCAATGGACGATAAAGGTAATTGCTAAAATAATTGCATCGGACAAGAAGATCGAAGCCAAAGGTAGAAAAATTCTTTTCCGTAAAGGTTTTACTACAAATGGCGACAAGGTAAATGAACATTATAGAACTATTGATATTTTGGACGATTTGTAAATTCAAGAGCTTCTTCAACTTTTAACTCAGCAGAAATAAATAATGCAGCAGCAGTAAGAAATTCTTTCATATCCTATATGTTTTTATCATCATGGACTCCAACAAAATGTGTTTCATCATTTCCACTCCATACAGATACAGCAGCTTTCGCAAGTGCTTGGATTTTAAGAAATTTTGATAAATTTTCGTTAATGACTTTTCCTAAAAAACTTATCTTTTACTACTTCTTCAGATTCAGAATCTTGATGAATCACATATTCTTTCTCTAGAGCGTCAGAAGGCAATACTCAGAAAAGGGTATTGGTCATTCGATGTTCCACGGGGCCGCGACTACAAGAAGTATTAGGCTGTTCAATCCATGATGGTGTCATTAGCGGTCAAATCAAAAAATCGTGCTAATCGAAATATTCCTAGTGTTGAATTTGGACCGGGCGTATCTAATGTTATTCGCGCTTTACAAAAATTATTGAAGGTTACGCTTGACGGTAACTTCGGTCCAGATGCCTATACTGATCTACGGAGAAGAATGGGAACGCTTCAAGACGGAGAAAATAGGATTGTGTTAAAACGATGGAGCGTCGATTGAATGAAGGAAATAACCAAAAAATAGCCCTCGCTTCAGCGAGGGCTGCGATCTTTATTTTAGACTAATAGTAATATCATATTCTTTTTTGTTATTCCGGTAATCGTTTGATGCTGGATTATTGGCACACCATTTCAAACGAATTTCACTAACTTCTTTAATCTCTTGCATTTCGGGAATAACAAAATAAATTGATCCTTTTTTTTCACATTACTTAGAATATCACCGCTCACACTACCACCAAGAAGTAGCTCTGCCGTAACTTGTCATAGTCAAACCACAAATCATCCACAAAATATTTGTAAATCAATGTATAGCATAAACCGCTGTGTTAAGCCATTTTGTATAAAATCGTTCTTTGATGTATACTGAAAACAGTTAAAAATACGCGCCCTGAGGGAATCGAACCCCCGTCTCAAGAACCGGAATCTTACGTGATATCCACTACACTAAGGGCGCAAGCACGATTATTAGTTTAGCATATTATTTTAAAAAAACAAGGGGAAAGTATATGAAGTTTCAACAAGGTTATTCGCAAAAGCAGCAGCAAACCCAAAAATTAGCGATGACACAGGAGCTGCAGCAGGCGATTCAAATATTACAATTTAATACTGAGGAGTTGCAGGACTATGTTGAAACAGTTTCTTTAGAGAATCCATTGTTTGACGTAGTTGCTCCGAAAATACAAAGTGATTTAATGCAAATGCACAGTGGTGCAGTTAAGGAAGAATCCTTCATTCAAATTGCCGATCACCCTGTTTCGTTATTTGAGCATTTAATCAATCAGATACATTTGAATTATCGTGATACTTTTATTCGTGAGATTATGCTGGTCTTGGTAGAGTATATCGATGTTAATGGATATTTGAGAGTTGATGAAGAAGAAATAAAGGATGAGTTAAACGCGACAGATATTCAGTATCTGGATGCTTTAACGCTTTTGCAGCAATTAGATCCACCGGGTGTTGGTGCAAGAAATTTACAGGAATGCTTGATGCTTCAGACTGAGCAAGATGATTATGCGCCAGAACTAGCTTATCTATTATTAGAAGAATCCTTTGATGCGATTGCAAAGAGGAAATTCGAGCAGATTGCTAAAGAATATCAAATCAGCTTGCCGCAGGTTCAGCAAATTTTAGATTATATTCGGACATTGAATCCATTCCCAGGAGCAAGCTTTGGCGGGCAGGATTCCAATTTTATCATTCCTGATCTTACTTTAGTAAGAAGAGAAGGACGATTAGTTGTATTATCAAATAAGCGAGGGCAGCTAAGACTGAATTTTCAGGAAAATTATTTCAATCGTTTGAAACAGCAAGCGGACGAAGAAACCAAAATTTACCTGAAAGAAAAACTCCAGCAATTTGAATGGCTGAACAAAACGCTGGGACAGCGAAAAGATACCATTTTAGAGGTTGGAAAAATCATTGTTCAGCATCAAGCCGCATTCTTTGAGGAAAAACAGGGTGCATTAAAGCCGTTGATGCTTAAAGATGTGGCGAAACAATTGGAAGTTCATGAATCAACGATCAGCCGTGCAGTTAATGGAAAATATATTGAAACTGACTTTGGTGTTTTTGAACTGCGCAGCTTTTTTGTTAATAAAGTTAATGATGAGGATACCTCTGCGGATGAGGTCAAGCAATTAATTGCATCGTTCGTTGAGCAAGAAGATAAACGTAAACCGTTATCTGATCAAAAAATAGTGGAATTACTCGCAGAAAAAGAGCAAAAAATCTCTCGGAGGACGGTCGCAAAGTATCGAGATGCGTTAAATATTCCCAGCTCTTCGAAAAGAAAACGTTTTGATTGAGCCAAGTAAAAAAACTTGGCTTTTTCCTTGCGTATAAGGCGCAAAACTGTTACACTTTGTCATGTAAGAAATCAGCAAATTTCAAATCAGTAATTTGAGTTTCTTGCATTTTTTTTAAAATTCATGGGTCGCTAAAAGTCTATGAGGGACTACTTAAGTCCAACGGAGGAATTCCTTTGTTAAGTGAATTAAGAGTACTTGAAGCAATCGCCCCTGATGTGCTAGAGGTTGTCAAAAAGAGATATCGCATTATGCAGAATATTTTTTGGATGCAACCAATCGGTCGAAGAAACTTAGCTGATTCATTAGGTCTTACCGAGCGAGTATTACGTGGGGAGACGGATTATCTTAGAGATCAGCGTTTGATTGATGCAACGAAGAGCGGCATGTTATTAACTGAAAAGGGCGAGGGGCTGTTACAGCATTTAGAACTATTGATGGAACAGTTTACCGGAATGGATCAGTTAGAAAAACAACTTGCTTCACTTTTTAAGATCGAACGATGCTTGATCGTTTCTGGTAACAGTGATGAGCAGGAAAAGGTAATTGGTGAATTTGGTGAGTTAGTTGATGAGGCTTTGCAGCGTCAACTGCCAGAAGGCCGAAATATTATTGCAGTGATGGGCGGAACTACGATGGCGGAAGTTGCCAGACATGTCAGTCCATTAGAAACAGTCAAACGACATAATCTTTTTGTTCCAGCTAGAGGAGGTATCGGCGAAGCCGTATCGATTCAAGCAAATTCAGTCAGCGCTTTGATGGCAGCCAATGCTCATGGGGAGCATCGTGCATTATATGTCCCAGAGCAATTAAGCGAAGAAGCGTATCATACTCTACTGAAAGAACCTTCTATCAGAAGTGTCTTGGCGATGATTAAAGAAGCCAATTGTGTAGTTCACAGTATTGGCCGAGCATTGCACATGGCAGCAAGACGAAAAATGTCTGAAGATGAGATTGTTCGCCTGAAACAAAAAAATGCCGTTGCAGAATCCTTTGGGTACTTTTTTGACGAGAACGGAGAGATCGTTCATAAGGTGCCGCGTATCGGATTATCCTTAGAGGATATTCAAAAGATGCCGACGATTCTTGCAGTCGCTGGTGGTAAGAGTAAAGCCAAAGCCATTACAGCGTATATGAAAAATGCTCCACAACAAACGTGGCTCATCACCGATGAAGCTGCGGCTAACGAGATTTTAAAAGGGACATCCCCTTTAAAATAAATATATTTTTTGATTCCATAAGGAGGAAATCTTAAATGACAGTAAAAGTTGGAATTAACGGATTTGGACGTATCGGACGCTTAGCATTCCGCCGTATCCAAGATGTAGAAGGATTGGAAGTTGTAGCTATCAACGACTTAACAGACGCTAAAATGTTGGCTCACTTGTTAAAATATGATACAACTCAAGGTCGCTTTAACGGAACTGTTGAAGTTCACGAAGGTTCATTCAACGTGAACGGCAAAGAAGTTAAGGTTCTTGCTAACCGCAACCCTGAAGAATTACCTTGGGGAGAACTAGGAGTAGATATCGTATTAGAATGTACTGGATTCTTCACTTCAAAATCTGCTGCTGAAAAACATTTAACAGCTGGTGCTAAACGTGTTGTTATCTCAGCTCCTGGTGGTAACGATGTTCCAACAATCGTTTACAACACTAACCACGAAACTTTAACTGGTGACGAAACAGTTATCTCTGGTGCTTCATGTACTACTAACTGTTTAGCTCCTATGGCTAAAACTTTAAATGACGAATTTGGCGTTGTTGAAGGCTTAATGACTACTATCCACGCTTACACTGGTGACCAAATGACTCTTGATGGACCTCACCCTAAAGGCGACTTCCGTCGTGCGCGTGCTGCTGCAGCAAACATCGTGCCTAACTCAACTGGTGCTGCTAAAGCAATCGGTCTAGTTATTCCTGAATTAAACGGTAAATTAGACGGAGCTGCTCAACGTGTTCCTGTTCCAACAGGTTCATTAACTGAATTAGTAACAGTTCTTGACAAAAAAGTTACCGTTGATGAAGTAAATGCAGCAATGAAAGCAGCTGCTAACGAATCATTCGGTTACAACACTGACGAAATCGTTTCTTCAGATATCGTAGGTATGACTTACGGTTCATTATTTGACGAAACTCAAACTAAAGTTATGACTGTTGGCGACCAACAATTAGTTAAAACAGTTGCTTGGTATGACAATGAAATGTCATACACTGCTCAATTAGTTCGTACTTTAGAATATTTCGCAAACCTATAAGATTTATTTTAAACGAAAAAGAACATTGTCTGAACAAGGCGGGGAAGCGACGCGCTTCTCCGTTTTTTTCGTAAGTTTATCATTGGCTCTTTTGTCAAAAAGAGTTGTATAATAATAAAGATTTAAAAAAATTATTTGGAGGTTTTCTTTCATGGCAAAAATGACAGTTAAAGATCTTGACTTGAAAGACAAGAAAGTTTTAGTTCGTGTGGACTTTAACGTTCCTGTTAAGGATGGCGTGATTACTGATGACACTCGTATCAAAGCGGCGTTACCAACAATCAACTACATTTTAGAACAAGGCGGCAAAGCAATTTTGTTCTCTCACCTAGGTCGTGTGAAAACAGAAGAAGATAAAGCTGGCAAATCATTAAAACCAGTTGCTGAACGTTTAAGCGAATTATTGGGTAAAAATGTAACGTTTGTACCTGAAACTCGTGGCTCTGAATTGGAATCAGCAATCGCAGACATGAAAGACGGCGACGTGGTTGTCTTTGAAAACACTCGTTTTGAAGATATCGACGGTAAAAAAGAAAGCGGAAATGACGCTGAATTGGGTAAATACTGGGCTTCATTAGGCGATGTATTCGTGAATGACGCATTTGGTACGGCTCACCGTGCGCACGCTTCAAACGTAGGTATCGCTTCTACTGGAATTCCAACTGTTGCTGGATTCTTAATGGAAAAAGAAATTAAATTCATCGGAGAAGCTGTGGAAGAACCTAAACGTCCGATGGTTGCGATCTTAGGTGGCGCGAAAGTTTCTGACAAAATCGGCGTAATCAAAAACTTGATTCCTAAAGCTGACAAAATCTTAATCGGCGGCGGAATGACTTATACATTCTACAAAGCTAAAGGCATGGAAATCGGTAACTCATTAGTTGAAGCTGATAAAGTGGATTTGGCGAAAGAATTGATCGAAGCAGCTGGCGACAAATTAGTTTTACCAGTTGACTCAATCACAGCGGCTGAATTTTCAAACGACGTTCCAACGGAAGAACATACTGGTGATGTTCCTGCTGGACAAATGGGTCTTGACATTGGACCAGAATCAATCGCTTTATTCGCTCAAACATTAGAAGGCGCTAAAACAGTTGTTTGGAACGGACCTATGGGTGTGTTCGAAATGAGCAACTTCGCTCGCGGAACAATCGGTGTTTGTGAAGCAATCGCTAACTTGAAAGATGCTACAACAATCATCGGTGGTGGGGACTCTGCAGCTGCAGCTGAACAACTTGGCTTTGCTGACAAATTCACTCACATCTCAACTGGTGGCGGTGCAAGTCTTGAATTACTAGAAGGTAAAGAATTACCAGGTCTTGCAGCAATCAACGACAAATAATCAGAAAAGTATTTCGAGCTCGTTCAGCTCTCAAGCACCAAGTAGATACTGTTCTACATCAGCTCTGCTCATTGTTGAAGAGAGCTAGCTCGTAATACTAGACAATAAAAATTCAAAAAGGAGTTTTTTTAAATGCGTAAACCAATTATCGCTGGTAACTGGAAAATGAATTTAACTGCATCAGAAGCAAAAGATTTTGCTGAAGCAGTGAAAAACAACATTCCTGCTAATGATAAAGTAGATTCAGTGATCGGGTCTCCTGCTTTATTCTTACAAGAATTAGTTGAAGCAGCTAAAGGCACTGACTTAAAAATCTCTGCTCAAAACTGCTACTGGGAAAATGCTGGAGCATTCACTGGTGAAACTTCACCTGCCGCTTTAGCTGATCTTGGTGTGGATTATGTCATCATCGGCCATTCAGAACGTCGTGAATACTTCCACGAAACAGACGAAGAAATCAACAAAAAAGCTAAAGCGATCTTCGCTAATGGCATGTTGCCAATTCTTTGCTGCGGTGAGTCTTTAGAAACCTATGAAGCTGGCAAAACAGCTGAATGGATCGAAGGACAAATCAAAGCTGGCTTAGCTGACCTTTCTGCTGAACAAGTTTCAAGCATGGTTATTGCATATGAACCAATCTGGGCTATCGGTACTGGTAAATCTGCGGACGCACAAATTGCTGATGAAATCTGCGGCGTTGTTCGTTCAACAGTTGAAGGTATCTACGGCAAAGAAGTTTCTGCAGCTGTTCGTATCCAATACGGCGGTTCTGTGAAACCTGAAAACATCGCTGAATACATGGCAAAAGAAAACGTTGACGGTGCTTTAGTCGGCGGAGCTAGCTTAAAAGCTGATTCATTCTTAGCTTTATTAGAAGGCGCAAAATAATTTTTTACAGAAAATTGCGGCTTTTGTTTGCAACTGCCGGCGATTTTCACTAATATTGGTTATAAGGGTTTTTAACCCTTTAATAAAAACAAATTTTAAAGGAGAGACAAAACATGTCAATTATCTCAGACGTTTACGCACGCGAAGTCCTAGACTCACGTGGTAACCCAACAATCGAAGTAGAAGTTTATACAGAAGACGGCGCATTCGGCCGCGGTATGGTTCCTTCAGGTGCTTCAACTGGTGAATACGAAGCCGTTGAATTACGTGATGGCGACAAAGCTCGTTACGGCGGTAAAGGTGTTACTAAAGCAGTTGATAATGTAAACAACATCATCGCTGAAGCAATCATCGGCTACGACGTACGTGACCAAGCTGCTATTGATGCTGCTATGATCGAATTAGATGGCACTCCTAACAAAGGTAAATTAGGTGCGAACGCTATTCTTGGTGTTTCTATTGCTGTTGCTCGTGCAGCTGCTGACTTCTTAGAAATCCCATTGTACAACTACCTTGGCGGATTCAATACAAAAGTTTTGCCTACTCCTATGATGAATATCATCAATGGTGGATCACATGCTGATAACTCTATCGACTTCCAAGAATTTATGATCATGCCTGTTGGCGCTCCTACATTCAAAGAAGCTTTGCGTTATGGTGCAGAAGTATTCCACGCTTTAGCTTCAATCTTAAAAGCTAAAGGTCTTGCTACTTCAGTTGGTGACGAAGGTGGATTCGCTCCTAACCTTGGTTCTAACGAAGAAGGTTTTGAAGTAATCATCGAAGCAATTGAAAAAGCTGGCTATGTACCTGGTAAAGACATCGTTCTTGCTATGGATGCTGCTTCTTCAGAATTCTACGACAAAGAAAAAGGTGTTTACGTTTTAGCTGATTCAGGTGAAGGCGAAAAAACAACTGAAGAAATGATCGCATTCTACGAATCATTAGTTGCTAAATACCCAATCATCTCAATCGAAGACGGCTTAGACGAAAACGACTGGGAAGGTACTAAGAAATTAACTGAAGCTTTAGGCGATAAAGTTCAATTAGTTGGTGACGACTTGTTTGTTACAAACACTGAAAAATTAGCTAAAGCAATCGATATGGGCGTTGCAAACTCAATCCTTATCAAAGTTAACCAAATCGGTACTTTAACAGAAACATTCAACGCTATCGAAATGGCTAAAGAAGCTGGCTACACTGCAGTTGTCTCTCACCGTTCTGGTGAAACAGAAGATTCAACAATCTCTGATATCGCTGTTGCAACAAATGCTGGTCAAATCAAAACTGGTTCTCTTTCACGTACTGACCGTATTGCTAAATACAATCAATTATTACGTATCGAAGACCAATTGGGTGATGTTGCAGAATACAAAGGAATCAAATCTTTCTACAACTTAAAAAACAACCCATTCATCGGTAAATAATTAAGATAGTTTTTCTGTCTAGTATGTTTTATTTGATGATACTAAAAAATCCTCTTGTCTAATTTTAGACAGGAGGATTTTTTTGCTTACTCTAACTAGAACTTTTTCTCAACTAATAAATCTTCTAAGAGATAAGCTTTTTTCATCTAGACAATGGTTCTATTCGTATGTTTATAATGAAAAGAGCAGCGCTATTTTAAAAATTGGAGGGAATCATGAAAAAGATTGTTAGTTTTGCAGTTCTAACTGCAAGTGTTTTTCTGTTAGTTGGTTGTAGTACTGAAAAAGAACAAAAGCGAGAGGCGAGTATTTCACAGTCTTCCTCTGAAAAAGAGAAGAAACTTGAGATTATTTGCTTTAAGACTTTTGAAACGGATGAACTAGGTAAAGCGATCATTACCGGAACAACAGAGCCAGATGCGGTGGTTTCGATCGAAAATCAAAAGGAATCTGCTGATGAGCACGGATTATTTCGTTTGGAATATCAATTAGATGAGCCAAAGGTTAAAGAGCTGACTATGACTTCTAAGAAAAAGAGTGAACAGGCAGAAAAGAAAATCAACATTGAGCCATCTGTTAGTTTTCAGCGATCTAAAGAAGAGACTTCAAAAACAGAACCTGTCGTAGAGCCTCAAACATCAACTGAAGCTAAGCAACCATCGACTCAAGCGACACCATCTGCTTCTGAGGAAACTCAAAAAGATGATCAAGTTGGGCAAGTGTTGGTCAGTCCGAATGGGGAAGCAGTGACGGTTCTCCGCGTTTTGCCAAATGGCGAACGGGTGATTAGCGAACAAACCTCTCAAGCTGATCTGAATAATGATGGTATTCTTACCTATGAAGAATTAGTTCAAGCTGAAAACGATTTAAACAAACAGACGGAGGAAATAAGACGTAGGCAATTGGAAGAACAAAATCAATAGTACTTTTAAAACAAATAGAGAGTTCAGTGTTTTGAATACACTGAACTCTCTATTGCTATTTTATTACTCTTGATGCAGTGCTTGGAGCGCATGTGCAACAGTTGGGTGTTGAATGGGGCAATTGGTTTGTTTCTCCCATAACTGCTGGAATTGCTTTTCTACTTCAGGCTGCATGGAAGTGAAGACCAGTTTTTGGTTTTTCAATCGTGCTACAGAGAAATAATCAGCAAATGTGTCAAGGGCTGTTACGTCAATACTTGGTACCCCACGAAGGGAAAAGATGATTCCTTCTTTATCCACCACTTGGTCTAACTCTTGTTTCAATTGACTCGCAGACATGAAGAATAATGGTCCGGTGATGTAGATGACTGCCCAATCAGAGCTTACATCAGAATGAGGCAGTGCCATTCTTTGCCAATCAATTTCTTCAGTGACGATAGAAATTCGAGCACTTTTTGCAATAAAGAAAATGCATCCGCAAATAACACCGATGACAATCGCGATGCTCAAATCAAAGATAATCGTACTAAGCATTGTTACAAAAAACAAAAGGATGGCTGTTCGATTTTTTTGCTGAATCATCGTTTTTATCGTCGTCCATTCATGCATTCGCCAGCTGGTTATCAGTAGAACACTGGCAAGAGCCGCCATAGGAATTTGAGACATGATCGGAGCAAAAATGATCATAGAAAGAAATAGAAAAAGTGCATGGAAAATTCCTGCCAAACGTGTCTGAGCACCTGACTTTATCGCGACACTGGTTCTTGCAATTGCCGCTGTTGCTGGTATACCGCCAAAAAAAGGTAAAATCATATTGCCGATTCCTTGAGCGATCAGTTCTTGATTACTGTCGAGATCTTTGCCTGTCATGCGCCCAGCAGAGGCACCGCAAAGCAAGCTTTCGATCATACCCAGCATCGCGATACTGACGGCAGGGAAGAATAATTGTTTGATCAGAGAGAAGTTAAGCGTTGCTATATGGAGCCGTTCTCCTGTTAATAAGGATGTCGGAATTTTCCCGACCTTTGCAACAGGAAGCTGGAAAAGAATAGAAGCAAATGTGGCTAAAATAATTGCAACGAGTGACGCTGGTAAAAATTGGCTCCATTTCTTGGGATAAAAAACTAAGAATAGCAAAACGATGATGCCCAATAGAAGAGTCGGTAAATCCGGCGTAAAATTAAAGCGATAACTCATCAATTTTGCTAAAGCACTATCTCCAACGGAGGTCGTACCGAAAAAGTTATCAATTTGTCCTAGAGCAATAATGATAGCAATTCCTGAAGTAAAACCTGTGATAACAGGTGAAGGAATGAAGGAGGTGAGATTTCCCAGCTTGAATAAGCCTGCAATCAATAAAATGGCACCTGCAATAAAAGTAGCAACTAAGACACCAGCTAAACCCTGGGTAGCAATAATCCCCATAAGAATGGCGGCCATAGCGCCTGTTGGTCCAGAAATTTGGTAAAAGCCCCCGGAAAGACTGCCGATCACAATACCTGCGATAATGGCTGTGATCATCCCGGCTGCCGCATCGGCTCCGCTAGAAACCCCAAAGGCCAACGCAAGAGGCAAGGCCACAGCCGCAACGGTCAATCCCGCTAATAGGTCCTTTTGAAGCTTCGCCTTGGAATAATGGCGAAACTCCTGTTGGAATAAATTTTTATAACGCTTAATCTTAAAACACTCCTTTTTCAAAATACGATAAAAGCCCGTTAATCAACGGGCTTTAGTAAAGATTTAAACACCTCTTTTACTATAAAATAGTAGCAATAAAAGCACAATGGTTTTTTTATCATTTTTAAAGCAGGTAGCGCTTTTTTGCAGAGATTCAGCATTTTTCATGGTACTTTGATATACTAGATTCAAAAGAGAGATCTATGAGGAAGTGAGAAAGATGGCAAAAGATGAATTACAGCAGCATTTAGACAAAGGTCGTTTTGGCGCGGCACGCGTGAATCCGGACGAACAAAGAAAATATTTAGGGACATTTCGTGAACGTTGTTTTGCAAGTATGACGATAAAAGAGATGAGAAATCAACAGGATCGCGAGCACCTGATTTCGGAAATCCAAAAGTATCCTGAAGGGAAGCTGTTGATAAATGGGGCAGTTGATGGGAATTTGCAGAATGAGTTTATTGCTCTAGCTTCTAAAAATTCTGTTGACTTCACGATCGTTAATGATGCTACCGTAGATTCGGAAGAAAGTATTGGGGTATTATTAGTGACCGATCATGCGGTGAATCAAGAAATTATCGATATCGAAGAAAAATATTCGTCTCAAAATGACAATAAAACAGTTGAAACAAAGCCAAAGAAGAGCTTTTTCGGTAGATTGTTTGATTAAATAGCTGTAAGTAACGAAAAATTACAGTTGACATTTTCTCGAAGTGTAGCTATTATATTGCTTGGGCACCCTTTTAGTAGGGTCAAGTGTTTAGTGAATTCAAAGCTCCCTATTCGATTGGATAGGGAGCTTTCTTTGTTTTTTCTAGACGTTTCCTGCAAATTAGTATGAAGGAGTTTTTTCATTTATGACAAAGTATATTTTTGTAACTGGCGGCGTAGTTTCATCAATAGGTAAAGGGATCGTAGCAGCATCTTTAGGTCGTTTGCTTAAAAATCGAGGATTGAAAGTGACCATTCAAAAATTCGATCCATATATCAATGTCGATCCGGGTACGATGAGTCCATACCAACACGGAGAAGTTTTTGTAACAGATGATGGTGCTGAAACGGACTTAGACTTAGGTCACTATGAACGTTTTATCGACATCAACTTAAACCAATACTCCAACGTAACGACAGGAAAAATCTATTCAGAAGTTATTCGCAAAGAACGTAAAGGTGAATACCTGGGTGCAACTGTACAAGTAATTCCGCATATCACTAATGAAATTAAATCAAAAATCATGCGTGCGGCGAAGATGACAGACTCAGACGTGATCATAACGGAAGTCGGCGGAACGGTTGGAGATATCGAGTCCTTGCCATTCTTAGAAGCGTTGCGCCAAATGAAAGCAGAAGTTGGCGCGGATAATGTAATGTATATCCATACTACATTGATCCCTTACTTAAAAGCAGCGGGTGAAATGAAAACCAAACCGACACAACACAGCGTAAAAGAGTTGCGTGGTTTAGGAATCCAACCAAATATTTTAGTTGTTCGTACAGAATCACCGGTTTCTCAAAGTACCAAGAATAAATTGGCTCAATTCTGTGATGTAGCGCCAGAAGCAGTGATTGAATCTCGCGATGTTGAAACTCTTTACTCTATTCCTTTAGCGTTACAAGCACAAGGAATGGATCAAATCGTTTGTGATCATTTAAAAATCGATGCACCTGTAGCTGATATGACGGAATGGCGTGCATTGGAAGAAAAAGTTCTGAACCTTAAGAAGAAGGTCAAAATTGCTTTAGTTGGGAAATATGTGGAACTGCCAGATGCTTACATTTCTGTAGTTGAAGCATTAAAACATTCTGGTTTTGCTTATGATTCAGATATCGAAGTGGAATGGATTCAATCTCAAGATGTTACACGAGAAAATGTTGCGGAAGTGCTAGGCGATGCGGATGGTATCTTAGTTCCTGGTGGATTTGGCGATCGTGGGATCGAAGGGAAAATCGAAGCGATTCGTTATGCTCGTGAAAATGATGTGCCATTCTTAGGAATTTGTCTAGGGATGCAAATGGCATGTGTAGAATTCGCCCGCAATGTGGCTGGCTTGGAACAAGCAGATTCAGCAGAAACAGTGCCAGACACACCAAACAATATTATTGATTTGATGGCGGATCAAGAAAACGTTGAAAACTTAGGTGGAACGTTACGTCTTGGTTTGTATCCATGTAAATTGAAAAAAGGCAGCAAAACTGCTGCTGCGTATGGAAACGAAGAGGTGATTCAAGAACGTCACCGTCATCGTTATGAGTTCAACAACCAATACCGTCAATTATTTGAAGACAAGGGACTCGTTTTCTCAGGAGTTTCTCCTGACAATCGTCTGGTTGAAATTGTTGAAATTCCAGAAAATAAATTCTTCGTGGGCTGTCAATTCCATCCTGAATTGATCTCTCGTCCAAATCGTCCTCAACCATTGATCAAAGCCTTCGTAGGTGCGTCATTGGAAAGTAAAGAAGCAAAATAGTAATTTTGACTGAAAGGCATAGACGCCTTTCAGTTTTTTATATTAAAAAAGCAAAAAAGTTGAAATGTAAAGGTTTTATCGGATGGTTAGCAGTAGCAAAGATGGGAAAACTTTGATAGAATTAACACGTTAGTTAAGCATGGCTTAACCAAATAGTAAAAAACCTTAGGAGGAATTTTTTATGCCAGTAGTATCAGGAGCAGAATTCTTAAAAGCTGCACGTAAAGGCGGATATGCAGTTGGTGGATTCAACACAAACAATTTAGAATGGACTCAAGCGATTCTAAAGGCTGCAGAAGCTAAAAAAGCACCCGTTCTTATCCAAACTTCAATGGGCGCAGCAAAATACATGGGCGGATACAAAGTTGCTAAAGACATCATCACTGATTTAGTAGACTCAATGGGTATCACTGTACCAGTTGCAATCCACTTAGACCATGGTGACTATGAAGCTGCTTTAGAATGTATCGAAGTTGGCTACACTTCAATCATGTTTGATGGTTCTCATCTTCCATTTGAAGAAAACTTGAAATTGGCTAAAGACGTTGTTGAAAAAGCTCACGCTAAAGGTATCTCTGTTGAGTGTGAAGTTGGTTCAATCGGTGGTGAAGAAGACGGAATCATCGGTGCTGGTGAATTAGCTGACATCGACGAATGTGTACAAATGGTTGCTACAGGTATCGACTACTTAGCATGCGGTATCGGTAACATTCACGGTGTATACCCTGAAAACTGGAAAGGTCTTGCATTTGACCACTTACAAGCGATCGCTGATGCTGTAGGTAACGATGTTCCTTTAGTATTACACGGTGGATCAGGTATTCCTCAAGAACAAATCCAAAAAGCAATCTCAATGGGTGTTTCTAAAGTCAACGTTAACACTGAATTCCAATTATCATTTGCTAAAGCAACTCGTGAATATATCGAAGCTGGCAAAGATAAAGAAGGAAAAGGCTTTGACCCTCGTAAATTGTTAGCACCAGGTGTTGCTGCAATCGTTAAAGATGCTGAAGAACATATTGACTGGTTCGGTTCAGCTAACAAAGCTTAATTAGATTCTTTTAGTCTCGGAGCAACTGTTCCGAGGCTTTTTTTGTACAATCAATTTATTGAAGGTTTTCACGGAGAAGTTCTCTACTGCTTTTGTAAGTAGTTAAAAAACTGAAAATTTTAAAAATACAAATAATTTCACCGAAGTAAGAATGCTTGGAGATAAAAAATAGCTACCTGATATCCGAATCTAATTGAAGCATGAAAAAGCTGCTTATTTTCTTGTGAGATTTGAGAAAGCTTCCTTTTTATACAGGCAATAATATGCTAGAATGGATAATGGTCTATAAACTTCAAAATAATTAATTAGGTGAAAATAAATGAGAAAAATCGAAATTCATGGTGGAAAGCCATTATCAGGTAATATTACAATCAGCGGCGCGAAAAACAGCGCGGTCGCATTAATTCCAGCAGCAATTATGGCGGATTCGCCAGTAACTTTAGAAGGTGTTCCAGACATTCAAGACGTGCATTCCTTGATCGAGATTTTAGAGATTATGGGAGCAAAAGTGTCTTTTGAAGATAATCGAATGGTGATTGATCCAAGCAATGTTGTTTCAATCCCGATGCCAAGCGGCAAAATCAATTCATTGCGTGCTTCTTACTATTTCATGGGTGCTTTATTGGGCAAATTCGGTGAAGCAGTTGTCGGCTTGCCAGGTGGATGTTTCCTAGGACCTCGTCCGATTGACCTGCATATCAAAGGGTTCGAGAGTTTAGGTGCGGAAGTTTCGAATGAACATGGCGTGATTTATTTGCGAACAGATGAAGACGGCTTAAGTGGGGATCGTATCTTTATGGATGTGGTTTCCATTGGTGCGACGATCAATGTGATGCTTGCTGCGGTAAAAGCTAAAGGCAAAACGATTATCGAAAATGCTGCCAAAGAACCTGAAATTATTGATGTTGCAACATTATTGAATAATATGGGTGCGAAGATTCGCGGTGCTGGTACGGACGAGATTCGAATCGAAGGAGTCGAGGAATTGCATGGCTGTGTCCATTCAATCATTCCTGACCGGATCGAAGCAGGGACTTATTTGGCCTTGGCTGCTGCGATGGGCGAAGGGGTAACTGTTCATAACGTGATCTATGAGCACATCGAAAGCTTTATCGCAAAACTAGAAGAAATTGGTGTGGAAATGAATATCTCAGAAGACAGTATTGAAGTGCTGCCGTCTAAGAACTTAAAAACGGTCGATGTCACAACATCTCCATACCCAGGCTTTGCAACGGACTTGCAACAGCCAATCACACCGCTATTATTAAAAGCCCAAGGGACAGCTGAAATCGTTGATACGATTTATTCAAAACGGGTAAATCATATACCAGAATTAGTCCGCATGGGCGCTGATGCTCGCGTGGAAGGCAACTTGATCGTATTAAATGGCTCGAACAAATTACATGGTGCAGAAGTAGTAGCTTCTGATTTACGTGCAGGTGCTTGTTTAGTTATCGCTGGATTAATGGCAGAAGGCAAAACCACGATTTTTAATGTTGAATACATTTTACGAGGCTATGATCATATTATTGAAAAACTGACAGCTCTTGGTGCTACTATCGAAATGATCGACGAGGAAGAGGCGGAATAATGAGCGATTATTTAACAATGGCGGAACTTGAAAACAAGACGCTAAAAGAAATTTATGCTTATGCAAAAGACTTTAAAATTCCTTATTATAGTCAAATGAACAAAAAGGAATTATCGCTGGCTGTGATTCGAGCACAGGCAGAAAAACAAGGCTTCTTTTATATGGAAGGTGTCTTGGATATTGTTGGACAAGACGGTTACGGCTTTTTGCGTCCGATCAATTATGGATCAAGTGCGGAAGATATCTATATTTCTTCCTCACAGATTCGTCGTTTTGGTTTGCGAAACGGAGATAAAGTGGCGGGAAAAGCTCGTCCGCCAAAAGAATCAGAGCGTTATTATGGTTTGATGCATGTGGAAAGTGTTAATGGTAAAGATCCAGAAGAAGCCAAAGAACGTCCGCATTTCCCTGCATTAACAGCTCTTTATCCTGAGAAACAATTAGTTTTAGAAACAACTCCCGGTCGTTTGTCTACACGAATGATCGATATCTTCTCACCGGTAGGATTTGGTCAACGTGGCTTAATCGTTGCACCGCCTAAAGCCGGAAAAACAACAATCCTGAAAGAAATCGCCAATGGCATTACTGATAATTATCCCGATGTGGAACTGATTGTTCTCTTAATTGACGAACGTCCAGAAGAAGTGACGGACTTAGAACGCAGCGTAAAGGGCGATGTGGTTTATTCAACTTTTGATCAACAGCCACAAAATCATACTCGGGTATCCGAATTAGTCTTAGAACGCGCGATGCGTTTAGTCGAAGATAAGCGTGATGTAGTCATTTTGATGGATAGTATCACTCGGTTGGCTCGTGCTTATAACTTAGTCGTTCCCCCAAGCGGTCGGACATTAAGCGGCGGGATCGATCCAGCTGCGTTATATAAGCCAAAGAAATTCTTTGGTGCCGCTCGTAATATTGAAGAAGGCGGAAGTTTAACGATTTTAGCAACTGCGTTAGTTGATACCGGTAGCCGGATGGATGATGTCATCTATGAAGAGTTCAAGGGAACCGGGAACCTAGAATTACAATTATCTCGAGAATTATCCGAACGTCGAATCTTCCCTGCCATTGACATCAAGAAATCAGGTACACGTAAAGAAGAATTATTAATGGCACCATCTCGTTTGGAGGAAATCTTTAAGCTACGTAATAATATGACTGGCGACTCCTTAGAATATACGTCACAATTTGTTAATTTCTTGAAAAAGACAAAGAATAACGACCAAGTTTTCAAAGCTTTCAAAGATGTTTCATTCGGGGGAAAAACCGTGCGAAGAAATCAAAAAAGATAATTGCATTGTCGAATCATTCATGATAGTATATTCATGTTGCAAATTGCAAAAATAACTCTGAACCAGCAAATGATTCAGGGCAAAGGAGCGAAAAAACTATGAAACAAGGAATTCATCCAGAATATCATCCAGTTGTGTTCATGGACTCAACTACAGGTTTCAAATTCTTGTCAGGTTCTACTAAAACTTCACAAGAAACAGTTGAATGGGAAGACGGAAACACTTACCCAGTAATCCGTGTCGAAGTTACTTCAGACTCTCATCCATTCTACACTGGACGTCAAAAATTCACTCAAGCAGATGGACGTGTCGATCGTTTCAACAAGAAATACGGTCTCAAAGACGCCAACGCAGAGGAAAAATAAAAATTCTGTTCAAACAGACTTTAGCGAGCTTTCTATATTGGGAGCTCGTTTTTTGTGTATTCAAAAAAATTGATTTGTTGGAATACCTCAAAGATTATTTTTGTTATACTGGTACTGTGTTTAATGAACGTTTAAAATGATTAGGCGAGGTGCGAAAATGATTATCAATTCATCGAAGAAGGCATTATCTTTATTTAATCAGCTACCTGAAGTGGCGGATAAAAAACGGGCGAGAAGTTTTTCAGATAAGAACCCGCTTTTTTCTTGGCATGCCAATTACTTCAATGTTAAACGAAAGAAAGTTTTATTATTGGTTAATGATTTGACGTATTTTCCGATTGTATTAATCGGAATCGACGCTCAAACTAAGAAGCAGTTAGGGAAAATTATTCCCGCAGCAATCGAAGAAGTATTCCAGACTGCTGGAATTCCTCAGACAAAAATTGCTGAATATCTTGATTTGGCGGGTGATATAGAGGTAAGTGCCGGATATAATCGTGTGATTACTGGGATCATTAATAACATGATTGCATCAATGGAGTACTGTGGAACGTTCAATTTGGATTTGCTAGTGGATGTTAAGCTTAGTCTTGACTTAGCAGATACTTTTTATAAAAGCGAGCTTCCGTTAGACAAGTTACGAGAAGTTTTTGAAAAGCCTCTTGTTCTTCACGATGTTTTGCAAGAAGATGTAGAGAAAAAATATGTGGTAGAAAAAAATTGGAAAAGCCTAGCTGATTTCAAAGTAGTTGATTTTTCTGATGAAGAATATGATTCGGCGTTGGCAAACAATCGCTTGATTCTTTCAGCGTTTCAACAATACCTTGAACAGCATGAAAAATTAACAAAGAAGACCGTAAATAAGCATCTAACCAATATTGAAGATTATCTCAGCGGGTATTTAATTTTTTATGGCTATGATTTAGCAGTATCTAATTTTGAGGTGATTAGCGACTTCTTTAGTTGGGGAGCTAGAAAAAATGTCTGGATCAGTGAAAGTGCGGTTAAGAAGGCCGGCTCATCTATGAAGAAGTTCTATCAATTTTTGATTGCAGCTGGGGAAGTGAATGAATCAGCTATGCCAGATATTCGAGAGCAACTCGAAATTGGCGTGGATGATGGGATCATGACACTAGAAATGATGGATGATTGGTATTAGTCTATAAATTTTATAAGTCTAAGAAGAAAAGCGAGTTCTTCTTAGGCTTATTTTTTTGCTGGTCAATCCTATGTCAGATTAATTGTTGAATAGGAAAAATTTTGATATGTTTGGTTAGTAAAATAATCTATCGATGAAATCAGGTGGAATGAAAATGTATAAGAAGAGTTGCGGGATTATTGTTTTGTTGTGTCTTTTTTCGCTTTTTCCTGTAAAAGTAGAAGCCGCGCATCAGGGACTGACTATCGAGCAGCAGAAGGAAGCGCTTGAGCGCTATCCTCATTTTTATCAGGCGGCATTTTCTGACAAAGAGGAGAATACTGATTTTGGTATGTATAAGATTCCAGGATTATATGAGACGAAATCACTTAATCTGGTAACGAATGGGGTTGTTAATAGTCGTACAATGACACCGCAGGGAATAGCCGTGACAGAAAAATATTTATTGATTTCAGCATACAGTCACGATCATCAGGATCATTCCGTAATCTATCTATTGGATCGTCAAACCCATCGTTTTATTAAGACGGTTGTCTTGCCGGGACGGTCGCATCTTGGCGGGATAGCCTATGATCCAAAGCATAAACGAGTGTGGGTCACAACTGGTGGACCGCTTGCCGGTCTGGCGTCCATTGATTTGAAGGAGTTAGAAGACTATCAGCTTAAAAAGGACAGTGTCATTTCATACCATCAGCAACTAGCATTAAAAGAAGTGTCTCATGCTTCTGCGCTGACGTATACATCTGGTGTTTTGGTTGTTGGCTATTTTACTTTGAATGAATATGGACGCATGGCGACTTATCGTCTAAATGATCAGGGTGAGTTAACGATTGCTTCACATGAAAAGCTCTCTAGCTTTGATCAAGGAGAAAGGGTGCATTCAGGCGTAACACCTGTTCCTGCATCGCAATTTGCTCGTTCTTTGGGTTCGTGGAAAACGCTGGATATGATTCAAGGCTTGACTTTTTATCAAGATTATTTATTGATGTCTCAGTCTTGGGGACCTGATCGTCCAGGTAAAATTTACTTCTTTAACCTGGATAAAGTGGATAAATTTTTCTCGTTTAAGGATGCAGAATTTTCCATCGATACACCGCCGTATGTCGAACAAATTACAGCGGTAGATGATCAGCTGTATACACTTTTTGAAGGTGGGGCGTGGCCTTACCGAACGAGAAATCCAGTATTAGTTGATCACGTTATCCAATTAACGATCAAGGAGTTACTTTCTAAATAGCTTGCTGCTGGACAAAGCTTCCTTTTTATTAACGTATCTGAAAGCCGAAGTTATCTGGAGTTTCCTATCTTGGAAACTCTTTTTTAATACGCCCTAATCATGAAACGTGTTTCAAATCGTGAAACGAGTTGAGTTGTAAGCGGTATCTGTTTATTTTTAGAAAAGTGCCTCGTATACTGAACACATCATAAAACAAAGGAGATAGAATGATGAAAGCGAAAATCATGGATAGCATGCAAAAGTTTTCAAAAGCCATGTTTGTTCCTGTGTTGATCTTACCGATCGCCGGTATTTTAATTGCGATTGGAAACGTTTTTACGAATCCGCGTTTGATCGAGACATTTGGCTTTTTAGATAATCCGATCACAATGGGATTCGGTAGTATCTTGTCCGCAGCTTTGCTGCCAGTGTTAACAAATCTTGGAGTGATTTTTTGTGTAGGAATTGCTCTAGGATTAGCCAATAAGAAAAAAGCGGAAGCTGCGTTTACTGCATTACTTGGGTATCTAGTTTTCTTATATGCAATGAACAAATTTATGGAATTAAGAGATATGCTAGTCGCACCAGATCAATTACAAGGATCGGGACAGGCATTAGTCTTAGGAGTACAAGTGTTGGATATGGGCGTTTTTCTAGGAATTATTCTAGGTATTGTTGTTGCCTTGATCCACAATCGTTTTATTGATACGACCTTTAATAATGCCTTTCAAGTTTATGGCGGTGCTCGTTTTGTTTTTATCGTATTGATTCCAGTATTGGTATTGGCAGCTATTTTACTTTCATTTATCTGGCCCGTCATTCAGCAGGGAATTGACGGCTTAGGCGGAGTGATTCAAAAGACAGGTAACTTTGGGATATTCCTATACGGTTCGTTGGAACGATTATTGATTCCAACCGGGTTGCATCATTTGATTTATACACCATTTCTGTACACCTCACTTGGCGGTGTGGCAGAAGTCGGCGGTCAGGTCTTTGAAGGCGCACGAAATATTTATTTCGCCGAAATTGCTGATCCAGCTGTGAGAGTGTTATCCCAAAGTGTCATCTGGGATGCTCGTGGGATTTCGAAAATGTTTGGCTTGATCGGGGCTTGTCTAGCGATGTATCAAACGGCTAAGCCAGAGAATAAGATCAAGGTGAAAGCCATTCTGATTCCAGCAGTAGTCACTTCGTTTGTGGCTGGAGTAACTGAACCTATTGAGTTTTCGTTTATGTTTGTGGCACCGGCGTTGTTCGTCATTCACTCAGCATTGAGCGGATTAAGTATGGTGGCATTAAATATCCTTGGCTCGCGGGCGATTGGTCCTAATGGGTTTATCGACTTTTTACTTTATAACATTCCATTAGGTACAGAGAAGACACGTTGGCCGATCTATCTTTTAGTAGGAGTTGCTTTCTTCTTCATTTATTACTTCATTTTCCGATTCTTGATCGTTAAATTCAACTTTAAAACTGTTGGACGTGAAGACGAGGATCAGGAGACCAAGCTGTATTCGAAAAAGGATTATAACGAGAAAAAATCCTCGGTTCCAGCTGATGGTGGATTAGTCGCTCCCACATCAGATGACGAGTTATCAGGGAAGATTGTGGAAGGATTAGGCGGGGCAGAAAATATTAAGACGATTGATAATTGTTACACTCGTCTGAGATTGAAGCTGGAAAAACCAGGGTTAGTGAATGAGGGCTTATTAAAAAATCAGACCCAAGCAAAAGGGGTCATCAGCAATGGCGAAAATGTCCACGTGGTTTACGGGTTAACAGTCCCGCAGATCCGAGAGAAACTTGAAAAATATTTAGGCAGAGACAATGGAGGAGACGAATAGTGATGAAAAAATTTTCAGTAGTGATTGCCGGCGGTGGGAGTACCTTTACTCCAGGAATCGTCATGATGATGTTAGATAATTTGGAACGTTTTCCTTTACGAACATTGAAGCTATATGATAATGACGGAGATCGACAAGGAATTCTTGGTGAAGCTTTAGAGATTCTATTAAAGGAGCAGGCACCGGAGATTGACTTCTTATATACGACTGATCCAGAGGTTGCTTTCACGGATGTCGATTTTTGTATGGCTCACATTCGTGTAGGAAAGTATGCGATGCGTGAGAAGGATGAAAAGGTTCCATTGCGGCATGGCGTTTTCGGTCAAGAGACTTGCGGACCTGGCGGAATCGCTTATGGTATGCGCAGTATTACCGGAATGCTGGAAATTATTGATTACATGGAAAAATATTCGCCGGAATGCTGGATGTTGAATTACTCTAATCCAGCCGCTATTGTGGCAGAGGCGTGTCGTGTGTTAAGACCTGATTCAAAAGTCTTGAATATTTGTGATATGCCGGTAGGAACACTACGTCGGATGTCACAAATTATTGGCAAGAAACCAGAGGAACTAGAAGTTCGCTATTTCGGATTGAATCATTTTGGTTGGTGGACTAGCGTGAAAGATAAAGAAGGACATGAGTATCTTGATCAGATTCGAAAATATGTTTCTGAACATGGCTATTTGACTCAAATCGAAGTAGACACACAACATACAGATCCTAGCTGGCAGGAGACCCACAAAAAGGCTAAAGATATTTTAGCGGTTACGCCAGAATACTTACCGAATACCTATTTGAAATATTATTTGTATCCTGATTATGTCTTTGAGCATATGAAGGATCATCCCGATTTTACTCGTGCCAATGAAGTGATGGAAGGAAGAGAAAAAAATGTCTTCGATCATGCGCGACAAATTATCGCGAGTCAATCCGCGGAAGGAATCGCGTTTGATATTGATGCCCATGCAACATTTATCGTTGATCTAGCCCGCGCGATTGCTTTCAATACTCATGAACGGATGGTGATGATCGTTGAGAATAACGGCGCGATCGCCAATTTCCCAGATGATGCGATGGTAGAGGTGCCTTGTATTGTTGGAACGGATGGGCCAGAAGCATTGGCTCAAGGACAAATTCCAGCTTTTCAACAAGCTTTAATGTTCCAACAGGTTACTGTTGAAAAATTAGTTGTTGAGGCCTATGTAGAAAACAGCTATCAAAAAATGTGGCAGGCACTAACGTTATCTAAGACTGTTCCTAGCGCAAAGGTTGCCAAAGATTTACTCGATGATTTGATTGCCGAAAACGGCGATACTTGGCCAGAATTATATTAATGATAAGGATGTAGCAGTAACGTCTATTGAGTACGTTGCTGTAACAATCCTTTTTTTAAAGAATTTAAGGAGGATTCAAAATGGAAATCAAGATGACTGATTAGGGTAAAATGGGGATTACTGAAGAATTTATCGCAACATCACCATCAGGCACAGTCTGTATGACAATGAGCTTGCAGAGATTGCTCAAGTTTTTTATCAGGGGACAGGCGTTCGTTCTTGGCTAATGGAATTAATCGAAAAATCTATCGCGAACCTGTTGATATAGAGAAGATTACAGAAATTATCCCATCTTCTGGCGAAGGAAAGTGGACAGTGGAGGAAGTGCCACGGTTAAAAGTAAACGTACCAATAATTACTCAACCACTTATGATGCGCTTTGCTTCGGAGGATTGTGATAAGATAAGTGAGAAGCTTGTTGCATTATTGCACAGTCAGTTTGGCGGAAACGCCTTTGTAAAGGATGAATGATTTTGTCAGTATTTTTAGGAATAGATATTGGAACTACCGCTATTAAGCTAGGTGTGATTCAAGAGAATAAGTTGCTGTATTCAAGCGATTTGCCTCTTCAAACCTATGGAGATGATCGGATAAAGTATCAAGACGGAAATGAGCTTTTAGCGATTTTGCAGGCAGGAATTTTAGCGATGCCGTTAAACGTACGGCGAGAAATCACTAAGCTTAGTTTTAGCACAGCGATGCATAGTCTCATGCCTGATGATGGTAGAAGACAGATTTTTTTATGGTCAGATTTACAGGCAGCTGAGACAATAGATCGCTTTAAACAAATGAAATTAGCTACGCATTTTTATGAAATTTCAGGCACACCAATCCATGCGATGTCTCCCTTTGCCAAGGTACTTTATTTTCAAGAAGAAAATTTATATCCGGCAGAAACTCATTGGTATGGTATAAAAGAACTGGTTATGGATTATTTTACAGGAAAACCAGTGATTGATTATGCGACAGCTTCTGCTACGGGAATGTTTGATTTGAGAAAACAGGAATGGAATGGGGAAATTCTCGATTATCTTGGTTTAAAAAAAGAGCAGATGGCAACGTTGGCAGATACGAGTCAAAAGTTTACAATGCTGAAGGAGATACGTAAGCTATTTGACTTTTCTGAAAATATCCAAGTGATTGTTGGTGCCAGTGATGGTACGTTAGCAGCATATGCCAGCTATTACTCTACTGGGCGCTCCGCCAGCTTAACGATTGGTACAAGTGCTGCGGTTCGTCAAATCACGAACACGATTCATTTGGATCGAAAAAAACAAAATTTCTGCTACTATTTAAAAAAAGAGTTGTTGGTAAGCGGAGCACCTTCGAATAATGGTGGGATCGTTTTAGCCTGGGCAGCGAACCATTTAGCAGAGAATCCCGCAACCTTCTATGAAGCACTCCCAGATTTATTGAAAGAAACAGAGATAGGCGCAAATGGATTACGCTTTTATCCGTTTTTAAATGGAGAGCGTGCACCATATTGGAGTAATGAAATCAAAGGGGGATTTCAAGATTTGACGCTGCAGCATACCCGAATGGATATGATACGAAGTGTAATTGAAGGCGTTTTGTTGAATATTCGTCAGTTAGTTGAACTCGTGGCAAAAAAAGAAGCGCTATCTGTTAGCGGAGGTTTTTTTCAAACTCCTGTGTTGGGACAATTAGCGGCAAACATCTTTGGGACTACTTGTCATTACGCACAACAAAACGAACCGATTTATGGGTTATACTATTTGTTAGAGCAACCGAATCGAATGCTTGAGGAGGATCAAGAAACGTTCTTTCCTGATCCGCTAAAAAGTGCTGCTTATAAACAGCTTGCTCAGGATTATTTCATCTAATTATTTTTGAGTAAATTCTTGAACAATATACTCCATCAACAATAGCAGCTTGCCGAAAAAACTATTGTATTTAATATTTTGACTGTCTAAGGGACGTTCATCTGCTACTTCAAAGATAATTGTAGCAGATTCTGTTGCGCGGGATTGACTATTGCCAGTAAACAAAATCGTCGGAATCATTCGTTCTCGCGAAAAATGCATTTTTTCGATCACTTTTTGTGTCTCCCCTGATTTAGAAATGACGATCAGCATGCTGATATTATCGGCATTGTTGTTGATGATCCCTGAAGAATCAGCAGCACTGACAAAAAGAGTTTTGATTCCATTGACGAGTAGCTTTTTGTAAAGATATTCAGCGATGATACTAGAAAAACCTGTAGCATAAATTGTAATAAATTTTCCTTGATTTTCTTGATAGATTTTTTTCATGGCTTGGATTGAAGGCGCAATTTTCTCTGTTGGAATCGAAATATCGACAGTCGCCTCCACGAGTTGATTTTGTGGCTGGTATTGATTTTTTAGAAAATAAAATAATTCTAGATAACCGGAGAATTCTAATTTTTGTGCTAGACGGACAATCGTTGCTGGTGAAGTATAGAGTGTTGCAGCAATTTTTCTCAATGAAACGCCCTCTAGTTCATTTACATGAGACGCTAAATAAGTCAAAATTATCCGATCGTTATCCGATAGTTGTTTACCTTTAGTTACTATTTCTAGATCCATTTCTCCACCTCTTAAAGAAAGTAATAAAGCCCTTACTCTGACATTATACACTAAGAAAAAAGAAAAAAAGAATTGGTCATTTTATCATATTTAATTAAAATAAAGGAAGGATGTTCGACAAATGTTTGGTTTATCCAAAAAGAAAAGTAGTGAAATTTACACCCCTGTGAATGGGGAGGTGGTTGAGCTAAAAAAAGTAAATGACCCGGTTTTTAGCGAAAAGATGATGGGGGAAGGCTTTGCCGTCAAGCCAATTGATGGGAAGATTCATTCACCAATCAAAGGAACAATCAAATCAGTTTTTCCGTCTCTGCATGCATTAACAATCGAAGCCGAGGATGGGCTGGATCTCTTAATTCATATCGGACTGGATACGGTGGAATTGAATGGTAACGGATTTAGTTCTATTATTCAAGAAGGGCAAAAAGTAAAAGCTGGAGATCTTTTGGTGCAAATTGATCGAAATTATTTGGCGGAACACAAAAAGGACGATATCGTAATCGTTGTTTTTCCTGAAATGAAAGACAAAGAGCTAGAGACATCGCTTGGAGAAAAGCAGGTTGGAGAAATCGCTGCGGTGATAAAATAATATTGTTATCCTAACTGCCGATTGCGAATCAATAATCGCAAAAGTTGGATTGGCAGCAAGCATTTTCAATTTTTAAAAAGGATTCTCGAATAATGTTGGTTTTCAATTTTAAATAATCGAACTGTCAAAGAGCTGCTTCTTATTGAAGAGGGAGCTTTTTTGTGGTAGTTAATGCCGAGCAATGAATGTCCTGAGCCAATTTCTGAACATACCAAATAAATCTACGTCAAAATTGAAGGGAACTTATTCGATAATTCTTCGGCACAAATCCCTACAATCATTTCTTTTTCCTTTTTTTTCGATTTTTATTTCTTTTTGAACCTACTTTACCGCTATTTCCTTGAGACCTTTTAGCGTTTCTATCTATTTTGTTCTTTTCCCGACCGTTGTGACTTTTTCCTTTAGATTTATCGTATCGTAAGTAGGAGGCGTCTTCTTTCTGGAGATACTCGGCAGCCTTTTTTGCAGAGGAGTTATTGACGACTGTCGTTTTCTCTCCTTTAGAAGGCGAATTTGATAAAGCTTCTTCGGCTAAATGAGATTTGGATTCTACTTTTGTGATAACTTCATTATCGTAAGGTAGCGTTGAGGCAGCAACAGTTTGTTTTTGTGGCTTTTCATTTTCAAGCAAAGCTTTTGAGGTTGTTAACTCTTCAATAGTTTCTTTAGAAACAAGTTCCTCTTCTTGAATCTCTTTATGCTGTGCATCAATCCGGCCTTCATGGCTATAAAAATTCAAATATTCAGCAAAGCGACGAGCAGTGGGAGACTGAAAAACTGTTAAGCTCGTTAAGATTTTCAAGACGTTAGCGGTTTCATTTTCTAAATGTTTAGGGATTCGTTTGGTATTACGCAGCGTCCAGGTATGTTTTTTGCCATTTGAATCATTGAAGCTTGATATCAAGGTGTACTGGTATTCGGAAGGGTCTGGCTGTTCGCGGTTCTTTTTCTCTAGGAATTTTTTATAGAGACAGGTTTCTTTGGTAAATTGGTGGTATTCGTTTTTATTTTTAAACAGACGATTCACGACGTTTTGCCACTCTTCAAGTGAAAAGAACGACTCAAAAAAGACACAGTGCTTCCGCAATGTATCACTCGGTGTTGTGGTAAGAAAAATCTGATGAATAAGCTCTGTTAATGACTCTAGTGAAAAATCCCCGACGCATAAAGCATCTCGCAAAAGAATCGCAACCAAATACTCAACAACCTGTGAGGCATTCTTAGTTTGTTCAAAGTATTTCGCCACACGTTTCATAAGATTTGTATTCTTCATTCCAAAAATCTGCCTTTGTCCAAGCTTCACAGTATCCATCCTTGATTTCCTCCACTTACGATTGATTTGTTATTTGCTTATTTCATAATGTATCATGTTTTCGAGATTATAATAACATTGCAGGCTGCGCATGAAAAGGCTTTCTTTGAGTATTTTTTTCTTTTAAAAATTTTAAATGTTATGAATAATAATGTTTTTAAGGATTTTTTTGATATGTTAGATTTTATTGTAATTGCTAAAAATAACTATGATAGAAATATGACTGAGAATTGATAAAAGTGTTCGTCGTTCATTTGCTTTTTTATCACTACTAATTTTCTAGTTATAATAATTATGAAGAATAAATCATTCTATTGTTTTCTGTTTTAGTCAAACTTCCTAAATATTAAGAAATCGCGATCTATGATCACGATCATTTCGCAGGCGACTACATTTAGCCTGTATAATCTCGTTAAATAATCGATAAGGACGAATCTTTTTCTAATCGATCCCCTTATGATAAATAGAGCATAAGACCAAAAAAATCGCTTCCTCGTTGCAATTATCTTTTTAAACCTCTTTTTTATTCATTCGCGTGATTTATTAATCGTCCATTTTAGGCTTGTTAAACCTGCCAAAATTGAACGGTATTAACTTTTCTATTTGCTATACTTTTGTCAGTAAAAAAACTCTTTTTTCCGATTAGATTACCTAACGAGAAAAAAAGAGATTTACATTAATTTCCGAATATATTATTTATATTTAAATTAATTATAGTAATCGTAATTGATGAAGTCAAACGCAAAAAAATTTTTTTATATTAAAAAAATGAATATATGGAGCATTTTTTTGCTGTTTTTATAAGAATGAGTTTACTGCAGAAAAGAAATCGTTGATTTAAAGCACTTTCTATCAAAACAGAATGCGCCGTCAAAATCACCGTCAGAAAGGAAGGTTAATTTGCCACGCAAAGGAGAAAATATTTATAAACGAAAGGACGGACGTTGGGAAGGCCGTTTTATCAAAGCACGCGATGAACATAATCAAATCGTTTACGGATACATCTACGGAAAAAGCTATCGAGAAGTTAAGGAAAGATTGCTAGTGGTAAAGGCCAAACATTTAGAGACATCCTTGATCACAAGTTCAAAAAGTGATGAATCGTTAGAATATTGGATACGAGAATGTATGACTACAAAAATAAAAAAAGAAGTAAAACCTTCTACCTATACAAATTATTTTCGGTTATTGAGGAATCATGTTTTTCCACTACTTGGATCAATAAAAATAGGTAAGCTTACGAAGGATAATATTCAAATGCTGATCGAAATCTTAACGATGAAAGGTCTAGCGGTCGGAACGATTCACCTTATCTATACTGTACTAAATAGTAATTTAAAAATTGCAGTCGAAGAAGGCTGTTTGGTAAGAAACCCTTGTGAGCAGGCTGTATTACCCAAAAAGACAAAGAATCGAGTTCGTGCTTTATCTATAACGGAACAAAAACAGATGGAAAATTTGTTTATCGATACACCCGCTGGAGTGCCAGTTATTATCGCTCTTTATACAGGGATGCGGATCGGGGAAATTTGCGGACTAAAGTGGAGTGATATCGATTTTAATGAGCAAATACTATTTGTTCGACGAACGATTATTAGAGTGTCAGATGAGAATTCACTGGATCATCGCACGCAAATTATCGAAGAAAAACCTAAAACATTAGAATCCATTCGTGTTATTCCGTTAGCAAAGAAGTTAACTACTTTCTTAACTAAGTTACATGCCAAAAGTAATTCTGAATACGTAGTTAATTTTAATGGAAAACGCATAGAACCGCGTACAGTAAGCTATCGGTACAAACGGATATTATCCGGTAGCGGCTTAGATAATTTTTCTTTTCATTCACTTCGTCACACCTTTGCAACACGTTGTTTGGAAAATGGTGTAGACGTCGCTAGTATTAGTCGATTGTTGGGACATTCATCGGTTAAGATGACGCTAGATACATACACAGATTCAATGATGGAAAAAAGAAGAGAAGCAGTTCAAAAGCTTGATTCTCTTTTCGAAAATACGTCGATTGCAAGCTAAAAAAGCTCTGAATGAGCTTTTTTTTTAAGACTATAAGCCGTCATGAAAAACGTCATGACTACGTATCGACATTAATCTGCCAAGGCTAAACATATCTCTTTCTTATTAGGTAATCTAATAAGAAATAAACACTCTACAGATAGCTATTATAGTGAAGTTTTAGAGAATGACAAATAATTAGATTTAGGGGGTAAAAAAATTGAAAGGATAAGACCAATACCCATGTTTTTTTGTCTGATTTACGCATCGCTATTAAAAAAAATATCCTTAAAAAAGGAAAGGTGTGGTTCAAATGAAACCTCTTTTAATTTTAACTAAAAATATATTATTTGAGCAAACGCTACAAAATAATTTACAAACTTTAAATTATGAAGTTTTCTGCTCGAAAATTCTATTTGAAAAACTTTTACATCGAATTGATACAACTAAGATTGACGATACCTTCGCCGGAATTATTATCAGTGATACCATTAATGATGATGAGGCACGACAATTAATTCTGAATTTCGAAAAAATAACCTTTTCTTTCGCAAGGTTTCAATGATTCCTAATGAAACTGAACGTGACAGGATAGAGGAATTAGGGGTTGATGGATGGATCAGCGATAATTCACCTCTTGATCAATTAAGAGAGTATTTAGTCACAATATTAGCTGATGTACGCAAAGGAGAACGAGAAAAAACATTGGTCTTTAGTCAACACGGAGAACTGATGCACAAAGAAATACAAACAATTCTTCATGTATTGTCAAATAAAGAGAAAATCTTTTTCCAGAAATTAATTGATTCTAATGGTGAGATTGTTTCAAGGGTTGAGATGTCAGAGGCGATTTGGGGTGAATGTCCTAATAACTCTCATCTTGCACAAATGTCTATTCTGGTTAAACGAATCAGATGGAAATTAAAAGAACTGGGAATTGAAGAAGATATTATTGAGACGACTTGGGGCAAAGGTTATCGCTTGAATCAAAGCAGATTTGAGAGCGAAACAACTGAAAATGAATATTATCTATTAAATAAGTAGCAGATTTCACTTCTGAAGAAAAAAAAAGAAACCTGTATGCTATAATTTACTGAAAATAGCAAAGTGCGGGTGATCAAATGGAAAATTTAAAGGGAACTTGTTTGTGTGGAAAGAATCAGGTAACAATCAAGCACTACGGAAATTTTGTCTATAGTTGTCATTGTGATATGTGTCGAAAAATGTCGGCTGGTCCAGTAATGGCGATCGATCCCGAAAAAAGTGAGAATGTTGATTTAAAGTTAGCAGAAGATTCTGCGACATATTATCGATCTAGTGAAGAAGTGGAAAGATGTTTTTGCTCTATTTGCGGAACCTACCTATTTTGGCATCACTTAGGCAGAGATCATTATTGTTTAAATGCGGAATTATTTCCAGAAATTATTAGAAATGCTGATTTTAGCTTACAACTTTTTTATGATCGCAAACCAGATTATTATGATTTTGCGAATAAAACAACGTGTTTAGATCATAACTTTCAAGAAGTGAGTGATTAAGTCAGTTAGCCTTTCTATGAATCATATAGAAGGGCTTTTTAGCATAGGTGTATAAATCAACTAAAAATATTAGTATATGATCGTTTTTGTAAGGAGAAGACAATGAAATCTGTTTTATTAATTGGACAATCAAACATGGCAGGTCGTGGTTATCTGACGGATGTTCCTGCAATTTATAATGAAAATATTGAAATGTTGCGCAATGGTCGGTGGCAGATGATGACTGAACCGCTTCATTTTGATCGAGAAGTCTCAGGGATTGGACCTGCTGCATCGTTTGCGGCAGCATGGTCACAAGATCATCCTGATGAAAAGCTAGGCTTAATTCCTTGTGCGGAGGGAGGAAGCGCTATCGATGAGTGGGCAGAAAACCAGCCGTTAACTCGTCATGCCCTCGCTGAAGCAAAATTTGCGATGGAAACAAGTGAGCTGATCGCTATTTTATGGCATCAGGGTGAAAATGATAGCTTAAATGGATACTATAAGGATTACGCTGAAAAATTAAAAGCCGTATTTAATCATTTCCGAAAAGAACTTGGATTAGCAAACTTGCCGATTATTGTTGGGGAACTTCCTGATTTTTTGGGAAAAACTGGATTTGGTTTAAGTGCGATTGAGTTTAAGGAAATCAATCAGGAAATGTCCAAAGTCGTAGCGGAAGAGCAAAATTGTTATTTGGTTAGCGCTGAGAATTTGCAGGCAAATCCTGATGGCACTCATATTAATGCAGAATCACAAAGACAATTTGGTATTCGTTATTATGAAGCTTTTTCGAAAAAAGCGAATGTCTCTCAGGCTATCGGAGATGAAGACGAAAGATTAAGTAAAATCTATGGCCGTGAAACGACTAAAAATGAAAAAATTTATTTACTGAGTCGTGATTTTGCCCTGGGTAAGATTGATTATCAGCGATTTATTAAAAAAAATGCTGAAATTTCTATATAATGATTTTAAGTAAAAAAGCACTTGTTTTTCATGCTTAACGTTGAAAGCAGGAAGAGGAAGACTGGAGCTATGATAAAAGTTGTGCTACTGCTTTTTTACGAACAAACGATGTTCCAAAAAGAATTTCTATCACAACCCCTTTGAATATATCGTTTAAACCAATGAATTCTAACGGAAGCAGCACAATTTCTTATAATATATTAGCTGTGCAAATATTAAGGGTGGTCGTGCTTTATTTTTTTAGTATGGTTAATTTAACCATTGATAATTATCTCGTGAAATCTAATTATACGCATTTTCCATTGAAGTATTGTATATGAAACTAGACTTAAATAATGAGGTGGCTAATGGATAAGGAACAAGCAAAGACGAGAATCAGACAGGCGTATCCGGAATTAACGATTGAAACAATGGAAATTTTAGGTAAGGGATTTGATAGTGAGGCATTTCTGATCAATCAATCCTACGTGTTTAAATTTCCAAGACATGCTAGAGCAGCTAGAAATCTATATAAAGAGGTAGTTGTTTTAAAAGAAATAAACGACAAATTACCCCTCAAGGTTCCAGAAATATGTTTTATTGGAAAGGCAGAAAAGCCGTATCAACTAGATTTTGTCGGACAAGAAAAAATCAAAGGGGTTCCACTTGACGCAAAAATTTTGACAACATTGACTGAAGAACAGAAGGACGAAATTGCGAAGGAGTTAGCTGCTTTTTTCAAAACCCTTCATGAAATTGAGCTTTCAGTATCCTTAGAAGGACTTGAGGTAGATAAAAAGGCCAAAGCGGCATATGAATATGAAGTGATTCAGCAGGCAGCATATCCTCTTTTGAAAAAATCGGTACAACAAGAGATTGACGAGGTTTATAAAAGAATCTTGCAACAGAATTTCAACGAAAAAAAATGTCTCATTCACAATGATTTTGGTGCTAGTAATGTTTATTATGATCAAAAGACAAACACCATTTGCGGCTTGATTGATTTTGGCGATATAGCGATTTATGATCGTGATATGGAGTTTATTTGTCTTTTGTTTGACTATGAAGAAGGCTTTTCTCAAGCGTTTGTCCACAAAATGCTAGGTTATTATGGCATTGAAATAAGTAATTTACAAAATAAATTGGACTTCATTGAATTTTATAATCAGCTTGAAAATGTGTATTTAGGCAAGGAGTTTGAGATAGAAGAATTATTTGCGGAAAGCATTGCTGAGATACAAAATGGTTTGAATGGCTATGAAGAGAATATTTTAGTTGATGATAAAACAATTTATTATATGTAATGAGAAGAAGCTGCGTTGTCATAACGTAGCTTCTTTTTAGCTTAATTTGATTTTTTTGAAGTACTCCTAAAATGAGCTCAGCTACGCAGTTTGCAATAATTAAAGGTTGAAAATAGTTAGCTTAGTTCTTTAAAATCAAATTTTAAAAAGCATTTGTCTATAGCAATAGAAATATTTTTATCAGATTGAAAAAAAATCTAGGGTTGATTTTGCTGGATGAACTTGTTACTATTCAATTGTAGAAAGCGTTTGCAAAAAAAGAAAATTGCGGGAGAGTGCAGCTAATCTGCCACCGAAGGTATAAGCTGTGAAACAAGCTGAATTCACAGTGAACATCTCAGGTAAACGGACCGTAATTGGATAAAACTCTGGAGAGCAGAAATGCGCCGAAGAAGCAACCTCAGAGTAGAGGGAATCTTTCAGGCTAGTGACAGAGGACAACGGCACAGTGTGTTGTTGTCCTCTTTTTTTGGGTCTAAGCATATTCTTCAAGGGCTAATAAGCGCCTGTCATGTGAAATAAAACACAATTAGAAACTGGGTGAGTAAATGATTATCTTAACAAATAATCCAATGGTGAAGGAAAAAATGAGTGAACTTGCTGTCTTTTGCTATGTAGAGGGCGATTATGGAGACGTTTTGGCAAAGGTAAAGCAACAGATCATCGAAAAGCATGTCCGCTTGCTGTCGCACCCGTTAAGTGGAAGCATCAAACCAAACGAAACCTATTATAAAACGATTTTTGCTTCAGAGACCACTTCTCAATACATCTATATTGAGAGTTTAGAATATATTGAATCAGCGATAGCCGTCTACGAAAAATTTATAAAAAACAAACAGCGCCCTAATTGGTCCTTAGCGGTGCTCAACGATTTTGCTTTTGTAGATTTTTATATCGCGCAGAGTACGTTGGATAGAATGGGGGTGGCTAGATAGGATTCAACGGTCTGCAACCAATAAGAACTGAGGTGAATAAATGAAACTCGAAATTGGTAACATTGAAATCAAGGAAGTTGTTTTAGGCGAAGAAGAGAAAATTGAAAATGGCAGATTAACCCTCGATCCTTCGAAAATCAAAGAGTTAGTTTTGGAAGACGATCGATTAATCAGCTGTGAGATCGAAATCGCTAAACCAGGCGATAGTATCCGTATCACACCAGTCAAAGATGTGATCGAACCAAGGTGCAAGGTCGGTTCAACAACCGGAATTTTTCCTGGTGTGATCAATAAAGTGGATGTGGTTGGCAGTGGTCGTACCCATGTATTGAAGGGCTGCGGCGTTATGACAGTCGGTAAAATTGTCGGCTTTCAAGAAGGAATCGTGGATATGCAAGGCCCTGGGGCTGAATTAACGCCATTTTCTCAATTGATCGAAATTTGTTTAGTGTTAAAACCGCAAGAAGAGTTAGATCCTCATTTATACGAAGAAGCGGCACGTTTTGCGGGACTCAAAATAGCTGATTATATCGGCAGGTTAGGTGAAAAGGTTGAGCCCGACAGCATTGAAACCTTCGAAACATTACCTTTGTTAGAACAGATCCAGCAATATCCTGATCTGCCTAAAATCGGTTATGTGTACATGCTGCAAACACAAGGGCTTTTGCATGATACGTATGTTTATGGAACAGATGCCAAGCATATTGTACCAACGATCCTCTATCCAACAGAAGTCATGGATGGTGCGATTATCAGTGGTAACTGCGTGTCTGCGTGTGATAAAAACACGACGTATCACCATTTGAACAACCCAGTTATCGCTGATTTGTATAAGCAGCATGGGAAAGAAATCAATTTTGTCGGTGTGATTGTCACCAACGAAACCGTTTATTTAAAAGATAAACATCGTTCTAGTGATTTTGTCGCAAAATTGAGCGAGTATCTTGGATTGGATGGTGTGATTATTTCTCAAGAAGGCTTTGGAAATCCGGATACAGATTTGATTATGAATTGCAAGAAAGTCGAAGAAAAAGGGATTAAAACAGTAATTGTTACAGATGAATATGCTGGAAGAGACGGAGCTAGCCAGTCGTTAGCAGATGCGGATAAATTAGCCACTGCAGTCGTTACTGGCGGAAACGCGAATGAAACGATCCAATTACCAAAAATGGATCACGTGATTGGTCAATTAGATTATGTCGATGTCATTGCAGGCGGCTTTGATGGCAGCTTGAAACAAGATGGCACGATTGAAGTTGAAATCCAGGCAATTACCGGTGCAACAAATGAACTTGGTTTTAACAAAATGTCTGCAAAAGGCGTTTAAATCATAATAGGGAGGAAATACTAATGACTTTAGATTTAAAAAATAAAAAAGTCTTAGTGATCGGCGACCGTGATGGTATCCCAGGACAAGCGATCGAAGCTTGTATTGAGGGTACCGGAGCTGACGTAATATTCTCATCCACAGAATGTTTCGTCTGAACGGCCGCTGGGGCAATGGACTTAGAAAATCAACGTAGAGTAAAAGAAGCAGCAGAAAACTTCGGAGCAGAGAACGTGGTCGTTCTGATCGGTGCTGCCGAAGGAGAAGCAGCTGGATTAGCTGCTGAAACTGTAACGAACGGAGACCCTACGTATGCAGGTCCATTAACCAATGAACAGCTAGGTTTAGCTGTATATCACGCTGTAGAGCCAGAATTTAAAGAAGTTGTCGACTCAGATGTTTTTGAAGAGCAGATTGGCATGATGGAAATGGTTTTAGATGTTGATGACATCATTGAAGAGGTTTCTGAAATGAGGAATCAATACGGGAAATACTAATAATAAAGGAGCGTCTTATGACTAAGTTTAAAGTTGTTCACTACATCAACCAGTTTTATGCTGGAATTGGTGGTGAAGAAAAGGCGGATATCCAACCATTCTCAAAAGCTGAAGTAGTAGGACCAGGTCTTGCTTTTATGAATTCATTTGGCGATGAGGCAGAAATCGTCGGCACCGTCGTGTGTGGCGACAGTTTCTTTAATGAGAACTTGGATAGTGCCAAAAAGGATGTATTAGATCGGATTAAACAATTTGAACCAGATATCGTTATTGCAGGACCAGCGTTTAATGCAGGCAGATATGGTATTGCTTGCGGGGAAGTTGCTCAAGCAGTCATGTCTGAACTTGGTATTCCAGCAGTGACCGGTATGTATGAAGAAAATCCGGGAGTTGAGATGTACAAAAAGGCTGCCTATATCGTACCGACCAGAAACAGTGCGGCTGGTATGAGAAAGGCGGTACCTGTGATTGCCAGTCTTGCGTTGAAATTGTTGAAAAAAGAACAAGTTTCGCCAGAAGCGGATAATTACTTTGTTCGTTATCGTAAAAATTTTCAGGATGAAAAACGTGGTTCAGCAAGAGCCGTTGAAATGCTCGTGCGTAAATTGAAGGACGAGGAATTTACGACTGAATACCCAATGCCTGAATTTGATAACGTCGCGCCAGCCACCGCGATAAGTGATCTGTCAAAAGCGAGAATTGCGCTTGTAACTTCTGGCGGAATTGTTCCTAAAGGCAATCCAGATCGAATTGAATCGAGTAGTGCATCAAAGTATGGAACCTATTCCCTCGAGAATGTTGATACACTAACGGCAGATTCTTACGAAACGGCTCACGGCGGGTATGACCCTGTTTATGCAAATCAAGATCCAAACCGTGTTTTGCCATTAGATATAGTGAGAGAAATGGAAAAAGAAGGCGTGATCGGCAGCCTGCATAATTACTTCTATACAACGGTTGGTAACGGAACGGCTGTTGCCAATGCGAAGAAGTATGCGGCTGAGATCGCTCAAAAATTAGTAGCAGATGGAGTCGACGCTGTTATTTTAACCTCCACCTGAGGAACCTGTACGCGTTGCGGTGCAACGATGGTGAAAGAGATTGAAAAAACAGGCTTACCTGTGATTCACATTTGTACAGTTGTTCCAATTTCACAAACCGTTGGCGCGAATCGAATCGTACCAGCAGTTGCAATTCCTCATCCTTTAGGAAATCCAAGCCTAAGCTTGAAGGAAGAACAAAAACTACGTCGCGGCATTGTCGAGAAAGCCTTAAAGGCAATGACTACACCAGTAGATGAACAAACCGTTTTTGAATAAATGAATACTGCCTGAGTGAATCATCACTCAGGCGGTTAATTGAGCAGAAAGGAGTTCACTTAATGTATGACGTAATAATCATCGGCGGCGGTCCTGCTGGATTAACCGCGGCTATCTATAATGCAAGAGCTCGTTTGAATGTTTTACTTTTAGAAAAAACAAAATTAGGGGGACAAATCGTTTCAACCCATGAAATCGCCAATTTTCCCGGATCAATCAAACAAACTGAGGAAGAAACCTCTGGACCAGAATTGATCAAACGTATGGCTGAACAGGCTGAACAATTCGGGGCTGAGATTCAGCTTCGGAAAGAAGTAACGGATTTAGAACTTGATGGGAAAATCAAAAAAATCACTTGTAAAGATGGTAGTGTCTACGAATCCCATGCAGTTATCTGTGCAAACGGTGCGTTTCCAAGAGAAATTGGCTGTAGAGGTGAGCGAGAATTAGCTGGAAAAGGCGTCTCCTATTGTGCAACCTGTGATGGGGCCTTTTTTGAAGATATGGAAGTTTATGTAATCGGAGGAGGAAACTCGGCGGTTGAAGAGGCAATGTTCATTACCACTTTTGCTCGCAAAGTTCACATTATTCAAAATCTGAGTGAGTTAACGGCAGACGCAATTGCTGTCGAACAAGCCAAGGCCAATGACAAGATCGACTATATTTTCGATTCCGTAGTAGAAAGTATCGAAGGCGACGGAATGGTCGAGGCGATGACAATTCGTAATACGAAGACCGGTGAGTTCACTCGTTTTGAAGCAGACGAAGAGGATGGCTTATTTGGAATTTTTGTCTTTATCGGCAATGTGCCCAGCACCAAATTATATGAAGGCAAAGTTCCATTAAATGAATACGGATACATGATTACTGATGAGGCGATGTGTACGCCAATTGAAGGCGTCTTTGCGGCTGGCGATATGCGACCAAAAGTATTGCGACAAGTGGTGACCGCGACTGGTGATGGTGCGATCGCCGCCTTCTCAGCTCAAAAATATGTAGAAAAAATCAAAAGGGAGGTACCAACAGCATGATCGAGTTAACTGTTGATAATTTTGGTGTAGAAGTATTGGAACAGGAGACGCCTGTATTAGTGGATTGGTGGGGAGAGACCTGTGAAAACTGTCTAGCTTTGATGCCTGATGTGGAAGAACTGTATGAACAGTACGGAGATAAAATTCGTTTTACAAAATTTAATACCTCGCAGAAAAAAGTTCGTCGTTTTTGCATTCAACATAAGATTTTAGGGCTGCCGGTTATTTCGATTTATAAAAATGGTGAAAAGATCGACGAAGTAGCGAAGGATGACTGCACGAAAGAAGCCATCGAAGAAATGATTCAGAAATACATTTAGGGCGGGATGTTTATGAATTATGCGACTTTACGTGGAGCGAGTTATGTTTTAGTTCATACACCAGATATGATTGAGCACAACGGCACCACACAAACAACAGAAAAAATTACAACTCCAGATAGTCCATATTTGGCAAAGCTATATGATCATATCCGTAGTTATGATGAGGTAGTCAATTATGCGCCAAACCAAACATTTATTGGAAATCTAAGCTATCAAGAATTGAAAAATCTGCCACAGCCATGGGTAAATCATTCCATTGAAGGCAAACGTGAAGGGAAATTCGGCGAGATTATGCCGGAATTAGAATTTTACGGCTTATTACAGATTGCCGATGTTTTTGAATTGGTGCATTTAGAAGAAGCTTTTGCAGAAGAAGTTCGAGCGGCTTTGGCGGCACATTCGCTTTTTAAAGAGGATGTAGATAAAATTAAAAGTGAAAAACCGCTTGAGTGGATCGAAAATGAGTTGGCTGAAAATGCTGCCGAAGGATTATACTATGATCGAAAATTAGTCGGTTGCGTCAGTCCTGCTCACCAGATTGACGCAAATTTAAACGCTCATGTGATGCTGGAAAATCTAGTAGTAAAGGCAAGTGGTGTTTTGGCATTGCGACAATTGATAGAAAAGCATCAGCTTGATCCTAAAGAAATTGATTATGTGATCGAGTGCAGCGAAGAAGCTTGTGGGGATATGAATCAACGAGGTGGCGGTAATTTCGCTAAATCAATCGCTGAGTTATGCGGCTGTGTCCATGCGACAGGTTCCGATATTCGCAGTTTCTGTGCTGGCCCGACACATGCGTTGATTACCGCAGCTTCTCTAGTAGCAGCGGGTACGCATAAAAACGTCGTGCTAGTAGCCGGCGGGGCAACTGCCAAACTAGGAATGAACGGAAAATCACATGTTGGCAAAGGCTTTCCAATTTTGGAGGATGTCTTAGGTGGATTCGCGGCACTGATCAGTGAAAATGATGGCGTGCATCCGATTTTGCGACATGATTTGACTGGTAAACATGAAGTTGGCAGTGGATCGAGTCCTCAGGCAGTGACAACGGCCTTGATCGCCAGTATTTTAGAAAAGGCTCAATTAACCATCAAAGATGTCGATGTTTACTCAGTAGAAATGCAGAATCCCGATATTACGAAACCAGCAGGAGCTGGGGATGTTCCGTTAGCAAACTTAAAAATGATTGGCGCAATCGGCGTTTTACGGAAAGATATCGAGAAAAAAGATTTGATGACTTTTGTTAATGAAAAATCACTAGTTGGTTGGGCGCCGACGCAAGGACATATTCCTAGTGGGATTCCTTATTTAGGGTTTGCCGCTGAAGATTTGGTTGCTGGCGATAAAAATCGTGCCATGATCGTTGGAAAAGGTTCGCTCTTCTTAGGACGAATGACAAATTTATTTGATGGTGTATCGATCTTAATTGAACGAAACAATGGAAAAGTATCAGATGAGAATCAGCAGGATTTAGAGGAACTAGTTAAACGAGAAGTTGCGCAGGCCTTGAGAAGTTTCGCTGCCAATCTTTCAGTAGAATAGAGGTGGAATCAATGTCTGATCAAGTAAAAGAAACAGTCAAGAAAGTGTTTGAAGATTTGGCGACTAGTCTAGAAACCGGACGAATGGAGTCCAGACTCAAAATTGGCTTGACCATTGATGGCAGTGAGCTCGGTATGGCTGTGATGAAACAGGCTGCTTATACCAGTAAGCAAAAGAATCTTTTTGATGTCGTATTGATCGGAAGTGACGTTGACTGGGCGAAAGATTTCGAGCACTACTCGACAGCCGATTGTCAAAAGGAATCCTCTGAGTTAATGGAGGAATTGCTAGACAGCGGAGAAATACAAGGATGTGTCACGTTACATTATAATTTTCCAATCGGTGTTTCCACTGTCGGAAAAGTTGTTACTCCAGCTCTTGGTCGTGAAATGTTTATTGCCACAACGACCGGGACGACTAGCGGTGTTCGCAACGAAGCGATGGTGTTGAATGCGATTAATGGAATTATCGCAGCAAAAACTTGCGGTATCAAGCAACCAACTGTTGGGATCTTAAATATTGAGGGAGCAAAAACAGTCGAGCGTTCATTAACTGCGTTACAAGAAAAGGGGTATGAAATTAACTTTGGCGAAAGTCAACGTGAAGATGGCGGAAAAGTTCTACGAGGGAACGATTTGTTATTAGGCAGCGTTGATGTTGTTGTTTGTGATAGTTTGACTGGCAATATTTTGATGAAGCTTTTCTCAGCAAGTTCAAGCGGAGGAAATTACGAAACGACAGGCTCAGGCTATGGTCCAGGAATCGGAAGAAATTATGATCGCAATATTTGTATCATCTCTCGTGCTAGCGGCGCTCCTGTGATTACTAATGCTTTAGAGTATGCTTACGAGTTGGCTAAAGGAAAACTTGATAGGGTAAGCTTGACGGAATATCGGAAAGCTGATGAAGCTGGACTGAAGCAAATTTGCTCAGAGCTAACCGCAACTGCAATACCCGAAGAGAAGAAAGAGATTGATCCGCCTGCTAAAGAGATCGTTACTAGTGAAATTGCTGGGATCGAAATCATGGAGTTGGAGGATGCGGTAAAAATTCTGTGGGAAGCTGAGATTTATGCTGAAAGCGGAATGGGCTGCACTGGGCCAATCATCTTAGTTAATGAGAAAAATCTGATAGCTGCTCAAAATGAATTGAAAAAAGCGAATTATTTATAGTGAGGGGACCAGTTCAGTAATTGAGCTGGTTTTTTGCTTCGTTAAAGCAAGAAGTTTTTACTTTAAAGGCTCATTAGAATTAGATGGAATGATTTAAAAAAAATTTCAATCCCTCCTTGACTCTCCAGTTGCGGAAGAGTTTAGACTAGATTGGTAAGGGGGGAAATCAGATGAAACCATTGAGATTAATCGGTCTCACACAAAACAATTTGCAACATCTTTCATTAGAGATCGAGAAGAACCAGCTGATTGTATTTACAGGGGTGTCAGGTTCGGGGAAATCCAGCCTAGTATTTGATACAATCGCGGCTGAAGCGCAACGACAGATGAATGCAAATTACTCTGCATTTGTACGGAATCGGATGCCTAAGTTCATCAAACCGAAAGCAGAAAGGATTGAGAATCTGAATCCTGCAATCGTGATCGATCAAACTCCATTAGGTGGGAATCAACGCTCTACAGTTGGTACGATTACTGAAACCTATTCTCTATTACGTTTGTTATATTCCAGAATCGGTCAACCCCACATTGGGTCAGCGAGCCAGTTTTCATTCAATCATCCTCAAGGCATGTGTCAAACATGCTCTGGACTAGGCCGTGTAAATCAAATCAATCTTGAAAAATTAATCGATCGTGAAAAATCTTGGAATCAAGGCGCGGTTAATGATACTAGATACGCGGTTGGAAATTGGTACTGGAAGCAGTATGCAGCGGCAGACTTTTTTGATAACGATCAGCCGTTAAAGGAATTAACCGTCCCTCAATGGAATCAGTTAATCTATGGGCATCCAGACAAGGATTCGATTCCACTTAATCCGAAATTGGAAGGAATCTGTCGTAATTATGAGCGGATTATTTTGAAGCGTGATCTGTCCGAGCGCAGCAAAATGTATGAGGAAAAATTGAAGGAATTATTGTATGAAGCGCCTTGTCCGGATTGTGAAGGTCGCCGTTTGAATCAGGAAACCTTGTCTGTGAAAATTAACGAGTGCTCCATTGCAGACTGTGTTCAGATGGATATGAATCAACTACTACTGTTTCTAAATCAACTATACTATCCTGAAGTGAAAGAGGTCATCGATGAAATTAAGCGACAGGTTCAACGGCTAATCGATATAGGATTAGATTATTTACAATTAGATCGGCAAACTCCGACCTTATCTGGTGGAGAAGCACAACGAGTGAAATTGGTGAAACATATGGGAAGCGCGTTGAACGGAATGTTCTATATCTTTGATGAACCAAGCACCGGAATGCATGCGCGTGATGTTTCTCGTATCAATCGGCTGCTACAGGATCTTCGAGATAAGGAGAATACGGTATTTGTGGTGGAGCATGACCCAGATGTTATTGCAATTGCCGATGAAGTCATTGATATTGGTCCCTTGGCAGGGAAACAGGGCGGAGAAATCATTTTTCGTGGAGATTATCCAGCTCTACTTCAATCAGACAGCCTAACGGGAAAAGAAATTTGTCAGACATTACCCATCAATACTGAGCCTCGCAGCTGGCATGAAAAAATGACAATCAAAGAAGCGAATTTACACAATTTAAAAAATGTGACAGTCGATATTCCCAAACATGTATTGACAGTCATCACTGGCGTAGCTGGCTCAGGAAAATCTACGCTAATTACAAAAGTCTTGCCCGAACAATTTCCTAATGAAATCTCCATCATCAATCAAGCACCAATCAAAGCGACGAATCGTGCCACTCCAGCTACGTATTTAGGTATTTACGATGAAATTCGTCGGACCTTCGCTAAAGCAAACAATGTCCCCGCCGGTATGTTCAGTTTTAATTCAACCGGAGCTTGCCCAACGTGTCATGGCAAGGGAGAGACACTGGTAGAGTTAGTTTTCATGGACCCTATTGTAAATGAATGTGAAGCTTGTGGAGGGAACCGATTTTCCGATGAAGCGTTAAGCTACCGTTTAAGAGGCTGTACAATTTTAGAAGTACTAGACATGACACCAAAAGAGCTGCAAGATTTCTATGAAGGGCTTGGCAGTAGAAAATTAATCGAAAAACTTCAAGCCATGATTGATACAGGGCTAACCTATTTGCCAATTGGTCGAAACTTAGTCACACTTTCCGGTGGAGAACGTCAACGGTTAAAACTAACCAAAGCAATCACACAAAATGAGTCTGTGTTTGTTTTAGACGAACCGACAACTGGTCTACATCTATCAGATATTAAAAAATTAAACGAACTATTTCAACGAATGGTAGAAAACGATAATACATTGATCATCATTGAACACCATAGTGAAATTATCAAGCAAGCCGATTGGATCATTGATATTGGGCCAGATGGTGGTGTGAACGGTGGCAACGTTGTTTTTAGCGGTGTGCCTGAAGATTTATTAGAAAGCGGAACAATCACTGGTGAATACTTGAAGAAGAGTAGTGAAATGATCAAAAACTCGATCTCCTGCTAAGGCAGTAGGAGATTTTTGTTTAGCAGAACTTGGATTGGTTAATTTTTTGTGATCCAGTCTTTGATAAAAAACAGTTCACAGATTATAAGTTAAAAAAACGTTTAGATTGACTTTTTTAAGGCCACAAGTTCAAATAGTCTTAGTGAATATTCTTTCATTTTTTAAAAGATATTGGATGGATTTGTCACTTTTTGAAAGCCTTTTTTTGTTATACTTAAGAGGGGATGATTGTGATGGATCGATTAAAAAATATCTGTTGCTATGCACCCATGATGGTGTATGCAACACCAGAAGTAGAATTAAAAGTAGATAAATTGTGTTTGGATATGGTTACATTAGCCGCAAAAGGTTGGAGTGTGGATCAGTTATATTATCATGTTTTGGCACGCAGCAGTGAAGTAACAGGAATAGAAATGGTATTATCGGCGGATTCTAAAGGATTAGTCATTGTCTTTCGGTCAGAGCAAGAAAAACAGGAGGTGGAAGAATATGCCAGTGAATACTTTTAATTTAAGCCTCATTCATCAAAAGATGTGTGATGAATTTATTGCAGATATCTGGATTTTTGCCATTCAAAAATGCATGGATTTGCCTGAAGCATTTGTTGCGGCAAGAGAAGAGGAACAACTTAAATACTTCTACCGTTTAATTGATCAGAATGAAGAAATGTCTTTGTATGTACATGAAGAATTGGGACTTGATTGTTAGTCCCGATTCTTTTTTCTTTTCAAGAGCAATTGCTTCTCATAGCAGAAGGCTTGCATACTTAAGGGAATAAATCCGTATCGGGTAAAGGTGTGAAGAAAACGGAATTGAAGGAGGTAAATTTTATGAGCAAAACGCTCCGATTAGTATTTCCTCAATGGCAGGGAGGAAATAATCCAAATTATCTTTTTGGTTCTGAATTGTTGAGACATATTGTTCCGCAAAGCAATAAAGCAGAGACAATTCAAATCACAGTTGATGAAAATACCTCAAAAGAATTACTGCTTGAAAATGGTGTAATTGGTGGGAATAGTTTATTAAAACAGCTGTCAGAGGCTTCGAAGGTTCTAACGGAAAAGCAACCTGAAAAAGTCATTACTTTGGGTGGGGATTGTTCCATTTCTCAAGCTCCCTTCGATTACTTACATGGAAAATATTCTAACTCGCTGGGAATTCTTTGGTTGGATGCGCATTCCGATATGTCAACCATTAATGACAGTCAAAAAGGGCACATGCATGTACTGGGGAATCTTTTAGGTCACGGAGCACCACAGTTTGCCGAAAAAATTCGCCACCCCTTCACAGTCGAGCAGGTTATGCTCGCGGGGCTAAAATATGAAGAACTGCGTCCGTGCGACCACCAAGTCGATGATTTGAAGATGAATTATCTCACACCAGATAAATTGGTGGAGGATAGTTGTGCAATCATTAATTGGATGAATCAAAATCAATTGAAGCACTTGGCGATTCATTTTGATTTAGATGTATTGTCTCCTCTGGACTACCGGTCGATTAATCCTGGTAAACCATACTTGGATGTAGAAAAATTTCTTGCCCCGATTGGAACAATGACACTCGAACAAATTGCCCGGATCATTAGGGATGTTTCTGAAAGAGCTGAAATCGTAGGGTTTAGTATCGGTGAATATTTACCTTGGGATGCGATCAATTTACGCAAAACTTTAGAGAACGTAGAGATATTTAAAGAATGAAAAAAGTCAGCGTGGATTCGCTGACTTTTTTAAACATGATCATCATTATTCACGATCTCGTACTTGATTCCATCTGGATCGTTAAAAAAAAGAGCATAATAATTTGGTCCATGTTGCGGAAAAATTTGTGGCTCATCTAAAATCTCAGCACCAAGTTCAAGTACCTTTTGATAGATTCGATTGACTTCATTTCTAGAAGAAGCTTGGAAGGCGATATGATGGACCGCACCGGGTTTTCGTTTATGGATTGTTTCCTCTTGATACTCTGTAAGAGGTGAACAAATACCAAAATCATAGGATTGATCAAGATATTCGATAACATTCATATCCAAATCTTCTAAATAGACGTTGATTTTTTTATTCAAATCAAAGCCCAAAGCCTCCATCAACCCATCATAAAATACTTCAGCCGTATCAATATCCTTCACCGTAACTTGCAGATGATCCACTTTCATAGGTAATGCCATTCTTAACTCTCCCTTCAAAAAAGCTATAGTTTCCAATAAGTCCTGCCATCAACAGTTCGACCTAAAATTCCGTATTCTATGAGATATCGTCTAATCGTAACATAATCTTCGAACATCATCGAAATAATCTCATTGATTTCTTTTTCGCTATATTGTTTTTCAGAAGTAAAATTTTCTGCGAGTTTTTGAATGAGAATAATTCGCTTTTTTTCTTTTTTTGGAATTTGATTGGCTTTACCATTTTCGTCGAGAAAAGTTTTAAAAACTTTTTCTCTTTCCTTTTCTGTGGAAATGAATCGTTCATCAGAATCAATGATGGAATTCGCTATAAAATTTCCCTGATCTTTTTCTTCAATGGATTCCAATAAGGCTAACAAAATTTTGGCCTGCCGTTTCTTTTCTTTAAATTTGAAGCGATGATTCCTTACGGCAGAAGTTGTAATATTCAGCTGTTCGGCTATTTCCTGATCATCAATGTCTTTATTAAACAGCGTCAGAAAGGTTTTCTGCGTGTCACTTAGACCTGTTTGATTTTTATCAAGATTGAGCAACGCGTCAAAAGGGCCGTGGTGTTCATGTTTTATATGATAAATCATTGCGCCTTCTGCTCGGGCTAGTTGGCTGTTGCCTTCATTAAGCGGGTAGACGAAGCGATCATCAAAGGTTTGATCACAATACAAGCATTGGAAAAGAAAGTCGCCCTTTTTTGAATAGCCTTTTTTTATTTCTTTGATGGTTAAATCACTCTTCATAATAACCCCTCCTGGTTAAATGCTAACATATTTATTTATAGTTTGCAAATACGATTGCAACAATTGTTAAAGTTATATATATAAGTGCTTGACCTTCACGTAACGTCAACGATTATGATAAAACCAAGGAGGTTACCATAATGAATAATTTTAGTGTAAAAATAATTGATACTTTGTCTTATTATGAAGCGTGTCTGCAGGGTCAGAAGGATGAAAATACTTTCCGCTATGAGTTGATGCAACCTTTCGAGGAAATGTGGCGGTATTTAAGTGTTCCCCTCATGCCAAAAACTTCGGGAGGCTATGATGTTTTGATGGCATCAGAGATGATGGGCATCTGGACGCCGCGAAAACGTAGAGAGCTGATTGAAACTAAGGTAAACCCTTTAAAAGACACGAATATTTTCGGAGAATGTCGTCAAGTTATAGAAAAAAGCGCACAGCTTTTCACTGATATTGGCTATCAAATACCGATCGAAGACTTTGTTGTAAATATCTTGCTCGGTGATCCGGAAAACAGCGTCTTGATGGCAAGTGAAGGGTATAGCGGATTTGGCGGGATACCTGGGTACATTTTGTTAATCGTTGTTCCGAATGAATTCAATCGCACACGACTAAAATCTGCTTTGGCACATGAGTTTAATCATAATATTCGGTTTACCTATGAGCCCTTTAATCATGGAGATGTGAGCGTCGAAGATTATTTAGTGATTGAAGGCTTAGCGGAGGTTTTTGCCGAAACGCTTTATGGCATCGAACATCGTGGACCATGGGTACAAGATTACGACCAGGAAGAATTGGATTATACGATCGAAGTAATGAAGGGTGGACGTAATGCTCGCGGCTTTGATCAGGTTTCTGCGTATATGTATGGGGATGAAGTTGCCCGTGAGCAGGGGTATCAACCCGTGGGACTCTCAAGAAACGCTGGCTACACGATTGGTTATCATCTCATAAAGAATTATTTGAAAAATACTGGAAAAACAATAGCTGAAGCGACTTTGACACCCAGTCGAAAACTTGTTCAGGAATCAAGGATTTTTGATTAGAGGCTAGTAGATTTTAAATAGCAATCGTTTTTCTAAAAAGAGTATGCTATACTTTTATTAATTGAATGACACTAGGGGTGCTTTTGAAGCTGAGATTATACCCATTGAACCTGAAACAGTTAGTACTGGCGCAGGGAATGTGTGATGTTTAGAATTTTGCACCCGACCGTTTTTTTGCGGTCGGGTTTTCTTTCAGTATGCGTGTTTTGTGCAGAGAGCCTCCTTTTCATTCTTATGAGAATAAAGGAGGTTTTTTTATGTTGTGACTAGGGGACGTTGGAAGAGTCGTAACAAGTGGGCGTACTAAAAAAGTTAATAAGAGGAGATAGAGAATGAATTTTACAAAAATTGCGCGTCAAGAAGCAGCATCATTTTGGGAAGGAAGCTTTGAGCATCCATTTATCACGGCATTGGCAGATGGAAATTTGGCTCCAGAAATTTTTCGCTATTATTTACTTCAGGATCGCTATTATCTTGAACATTTTAGCAAGCTTTATCATTTAATTGCGGAACAAACAAACGATCGGGAAGCGCAGGAGCAGTTGCAAGAAAATGCTGAAAATCTTAAGCTAGGTGAAATGGCAATTCGCAAGGAGTTCTTTTCAGAATTAAGGATTACTGAACATGAGATTTTGACTACACCGATTGCACCTACAGCTTATCATTACGTTTCGCATATGTATCGACAGTTGATTGACGGTACACCAAATACTGCTTTTGCAGGGATGCTTCCATGTGCCTGGCTGTATCAAGAAATCAGTGTTCGTTTGATTGACACGGGCTCTCCTAATCCTTTGTATCAGCGCTGGATTGAGACCTATGCTGGTGAGGCCGCTGCTGAAGGGATAAAAAAAGAGTGTGCGCTCTTAGATCGTCTATATCAAGAAAGTTCAAGCAAAGAACAGCAGCAAATGATCGACGCCTTCGTGATCAGTAGTAAAATGGAATATGCCTTTTGGGAAATGGCTGTTAAATTGGAAAAATGGTAATGCTTCAAGAGATCGTTCGATTGCGGACGGTCTTTTTTTTGAAACAATTTACAAATCGCATAGTTTATATGTTAAAATGCAAGTTAACACTTGCATTATTAGGAGGTATGAAAATGATTTCGGGAGCTGAATTGGTTGTTAAAGCATTAATCGATGAGAAGGTTGACGTATGTTTTGCTTATCCGGGAGGACAGGCGATTGATTTGTTTGATGCGCTTTATCAGAGAAAGGAATTTCGCGTTATTTTACCTAGACATGAGCAAGGATTGATTCATGCCGCAGATGGGTATGCGCGATCCACTGGAAAAGTCGGTGTTTGTCTAGTCACTAGTGGTCCAGGAGCAACAAATCTGATAACAGGGATTGCTACGGCGGGCTACGATTCCTCTCCGCTGGTTTGTATCACAGGACAGGTTTCAACACAGCTGATTGGGAAGGACGCTTTTCAAGAAGTAGATATGGTGGGAATCTGTCGCTCAATTGTTAAATATGCCGTAACAGTCAGAAATCGAGAGGATTTAGGAAAAATTCTGAAGAAAGCATTTGTTATTGCGCAATCTGGTAAACCAGGAGTTGTAGTCGTTGATATACCGAAAAACATTCAGCAAGAACTCGGTTCAGAAAAATACCCAAAAGAAGTAGCAATTCGTGGTGGTCAGAAAACGCAAATGATCCCACTGGAAAAACTAGAAACCGCAGCTGAAATACTCGAAGCCGCTAAGAAACCTGTCTTGCTGCTTGGAGGTGGTGTTCATCGCGCTAGAGCGTATAAAGAAATAGCCGCCTTTATTGAAATGTACAATCTGCCAGTTATTAGTACGATTATGGGAAAAGGGTCTTTACCTAGTAATCACCCAAATTATATTGGTAATGTAGGTATTCACGGAAGCTATGCAGCAAATCAGGCAATTTTAAACAGTGATGTTCTTTTGGCTTTAGGGACACGTTTGAATGATCGTGTGACTGGAAATGCCGCAGTGTTTTGTCCTTTCACAAAGCTGATTCATGTAGATATTGATCCAGCAACCATTGATAAAAATGTCGACACTCAAATTGGGTTAGTAGGAGACATTAAAGAAATATTGCCAAAAATCACTTACATGCTGTATTCGAAAAATCATGAGAAATGGCTACAAGAAATCAAAAATAAGGACCTACTTTTGCCTGTTCACATGAAAGAAGTAGGTTTAACACCAGAAAAAATCATTCAGAAAATCAACGAACATTTCTCAAATGCAATTGTAGTAACCGACGTTGGACAAAATCAGTTATGGACGACCCAATTTCTTGAAGTCACAAAAGAAAGACAACTGCTGACTTCAGGTGGATTAGGTACGATGGGCTTCGGTTTTCCAGCATCTATTGGGGCCAAATTAGGGAATCTGAAAAAGGATGTCCTGACAATTACGGGTGATGGCGGCTTTCAAATGAACCTTCAAGAGCTTGCGACAGTGATGCTAGAAAAAATTCCGATTATTATTTGCATTTTCAACAATGAAAGTTTAGGAAATGTTCGTCAATGGCAAGAAATGTTCTATGACAAACGCTATTCTTACACGAAATTAAGTGAGGACGGCATGTCTTATCTACCAGATTTCATCGCTTTAGGCCGCAGCTATGGAGTAGACGGTATTAGAATCACTGATGAAGAAGAGCTTGACCACGCATTTATCCGAGCAAAAGGTGCTAAAAATCAACCATTTATTTTGGAGTTTATGCTTAGGACAGAACAAAAGGTCTTACCAATTGTTCCGCCAGGTCAAGGGTTGAAGGAGATGATTACTTATGCAGACAATTAAACAGAAATGGTTAAGCGTCTACGTTGAAAACGAAGTTGGCGTATTAGCAAGAGTCTCTGGATTATTTTCCGGAAAATTGTATAATTTAAATAGCTTAACGGTTGGTGAGACAGAGGTCAAAGATATTTCTCGGATGACTATCAGCCTTTTTAGCGATGAGCGAACTTTTGAACAAATTAAACATCAATTAAGCAATATGATCGAAGTGATCCAAGTGATTGATTACACCGACATTCCCATTCACACTAAAGAGGTAATGTACGTTAAGCTGCCTTATTATGAAAGTCTCGAAAACGATCTAAATGGATTGACTCAGGCAAACAGATTTATCATTATTGATCAAACAACAGATCAAATGCTGATCGAGTGTATCAATACTGACGCGCAAAATAACCAACTAATTACCGATCTCCAGCAAAGCATCTCTCAAGAAATCGAAGTGATTCGGGGAGGAAGTGTGGCGATCGCAAGTCTAATAAAGGAGTAAGTATTTCCTGTATGAAAAATACGCGAAGCAATATTATGGCTGCTACAAGAAAACTAATCGTCGAAAAAGGCTACAGTGACATGACAACAAAAGATGTTGCAAAAGAAGCGCAAGTAAACGAAGTGACGCTGTTTCGGCAATTTGGCAGTAAGAAAGAACTACTGTTGACAACATTAAAAGAAGCCGAGTGGATTCCTTCTGTAAATAAGGAGATTTATGATCAATTTCAATGGGAGCTAACCAGCGATCTTCGTTTGATGATGGAAGCGTATCTCACACAGGTGACGCCAGAGATTGTCCGGTTTTCCTTAGGCCTTCGTGCACAAGAAATTTATCAAGAAACGATGCCCTATATTGAGAAAATTCCAACAGCCTTTATTCAGACCATGGAGGATTATTTGATTAGAATGAAGTCAAAAAAGCAAGTCAAAATCCATGACCCGAAAAAATCAGCGGAAATTATTTTTTCTAGTATGATAGGCTTTGCTTTCCTGCACGCCTACTCTAGCAGCGATCAGTATGAAAAGGAAGTGGAAATCTTTATTTCTCATGCCATTGATCAATTTATTAATGGCCTCATTTGAATACGAATAAAAAAACACCTGAATACGCTGCTCAATTGTTCGGACAGTTTGTATTCAGGCGTTTTTTTATTCTAATGAGTTTCCTTTCAGAAATGAACGGATTTTTTCTTTTAATAGCTTGGTCTTTCGCGGATTGGCACCTTTAGTAGTTAATGCAATCCCAAAATCCTTTTCTTTAATCCATGCCATGTTGAAAAAATTGCTATTGCTTTGATTGGTTGTATCATTTACGAGTTGTCGCGGTGTCGTTTCATTCAAAACAGCTTGGTTGACTGCTGGATTATCTGTACAGATAAAAATGACTTGAAAACCAGTAGTATCACCATATTGAAAGGAACGTTCCCGCAATAGAACTTTTCCATTTTTCTTTGCTGTTAGTAAGGTATCAGAAAAATTCGGCGCGATAACCGTGGGTTTTACACCTGCTTCAATCAATCCGCAAACTTTTCGAGTGGCTATTCTTCCACCGCCGATCACTAGGACAGAAAACTGCTGGATATCAATTAAGATTGGGTACATAGGCGTAACTCCTTAGTCAATGATTTTACGGATTTTCGCTGTTTTGTTTAGACAAATTCACTAGAGCTTTTTTCTGTTCAAAGCGAAAATAGATGAAGTGGGAAAGAACACCAAAGAATACTGGACCTAAAAGCAAAGTTGAAAAGTTCAGATAATTTCCTAATTTTAAGGGTTCATATATTTGAAAGGCAATTGCAACAAAAATACAGACACAAACGCTTATGGAAAGAAAATAATTCAGGTAATTATTTTTAATAATCAATGACTGTTTCTGGATGATTTTTTTCTTTAAAAAGAAAGGAAAACTAGCTGCGACAATAAAATATGGAATCGCTCGTGAAACATTCGTCATGTAGGTTAATTGATTAAATAAATCTGATAAAAAAGTATTACTAAATGACAACAGCCCAATGAATAAAGAAATCAGCAAGGCTTGGATCCAAAGTGCATTTTCAGGCATTTGATTCCTATTCAGTGCTGAAAATTTTGGCCAGAAAACTTTAGGTGTACTCTTTATCAAACTTTTTAATGGACCATAGCTTATTGAGCTAAGAAGACTCAAATATGCCAGCCCCATTGTCAGGGCGGTGTAACGAATAAAAATCTGAGTCAATAAGTGCGTGTGACTAACTGATAGGTTGAAACTGACAGCCAATGTTTTGGCCAATTGTTCCATGACACCATACATTAGATTTCCCAAATGAAGAGACGTTGCCTCCCGTAAGCCGTCAATGTTATTTGCACAGCTCCAAATGATAATGCCGCTAACATATAAAAATAACACAATAAACGAACTGATAATCACGGCTCGCGGAAATCTGCTGCGGCTTTTTTTGGTTTTATCGGCTAGACTCGCAATCGTATCCAATCCCCCAAATGCGGTGATCGAAAAAATGAAAAAAGGCAGCTGTGAGAGCAGGCGGCTCGATGATTCTTGAAAAAAGCTTGGCACAGTCAAACTATGATGGATATTTATTAAAACCAGTTCGGGATTCTTAAAAATCAAAATTAAATTACCAGATAATGAAAGGATTAGCAAACCAACCATAGCGTAACCGCTAATATGCAGAAAACGGAAAATGACTTGGAAGCCACGTTTGTTCATCCAAGTGATACCTATTACTGCCATTACAGAAAATAACGCTAACCATATTTGAGAAGAAACACCGAACCAATTCATTGACGCAGTTATATCTTGCCCGAAGAACAGAATAGAGATTGGAATGAGAATCTTCATAAATAAACTAATCATCCAAATGAAGTAGCTGCTATACCATAAAAAAACAGTTGTGAAAGCTGCCTTAGGAGAAAGGGACTCTTTTAACCAGTCATAGATCGCTCCTGAGCGATGTGCGTACTTTTTGGTATACTGCGCTACGATCAGTGCGTAGGGAATAAAATAAAAGAGGGCACTAATAAAAAACCAAATAAGTGATTGACTTCCCAGCATAAAAAATGCTGAGATCATACTAGAAAATGAGTACACAGTAGTGGTAATGATCAAAATCAGATTTTGTGAAGATTGTTTTTTAGTCATCGTCCGCTCCTTAAAGTCTTTTCTCCATCTTATTTTTTTTTAAATAAAAAGACAAGATGAATTTTGATTTAAAAGAATTACTTCATCAAAAAAGCGGTAGATAAAAATGAATGAAAAGATTGATAAATCAATGATTTTTCAAATCGAATAATAAATAATAACAATATATTGCTTTGTTTTAGGTTCGAAATAACAAAATTTGGCTGAACTTCAGCGATTGAATAGCTTTCCTTTGATTGCTTTATTAAAATTCAAGAAAAACCTTTAACCAGTAGTTAAATCTGAAAATAGCAGTATTTTATATTGTTTGAGCAGGGAAATAAGATTCTGAAGACTATCTTTTTAGAATACATATCAAGATTATTGAAGGACACAGTTCTCTTCTACATTCTAGAGCGAATGATGATGACGATTGCTTGGTACCGTGAGGATAGTACATATTTCGATCATCATTTTTTTAAATCGTCAATCAGTCTTAAATATAGTAATATTTTGCTCTTACCTTTTTCAAAATAGCACAATGTGGCTGAGTTATGGAAAAAAGCCAAGAATAAGGAGAAACGTTTGCTATAATAAAGAAAAATTGAATACTTAATAACTGATCAAGGGAATGAGGTGAGAATCCTCAACAGCCCCTTTCTACTGTATATGCGGATGAACTCTCACAAGCCACTTTTCGGGAAGGCGAGATAGTAAATGGATGCAAAGTCAGGATACCTTGTTCAGGGATTAAAAAATAATTGGATTGGGAAGATTATTTTGCTAACGGTATTATTTGGTGTATTTATACAAATAAAAAACGCGGCGAGACCATCTTTTCTGGACTCGCTGCGTTTATTTTTTTAGATATTAGTTCATTTTTTTTGCATTTCATTTAGAAGAGGATCTATACATTAAAACGAATAAGGAGTGAAACATGATGAAGTATTCAACAAAGAAATTGGCAACATTGGCAATTCTGCTGGCGCTATGTGTGATTGGGGCAAACATTAAAATCCTTGGTTCAATCGCATTAGACTCTTTTCCCGCATTTATTGGTGCAATCATTCTTGGCCCTGCCGCAGGAGCATTTTTAGGATTTTTCGGACACATGATCTCAGCGTTACTGTCAGGGTTTCCTAATACTTTGCCAATTCATCTGATTATTGCTGTATTGATGGCGGCATGTATGTTCTTTTATAGCTGGACGCGCCAAAAGTTGCAAAGAAATAAGGTCGCAGCTTCGATAATTTCGATGCTGGTGGCTTACGTAATCAATGTACCATTGGATTTGCTATTGCTCTATCCATTGATGGGGCCGGTTGTTTTCATGCTTTTCGTCCCCCTGACCTTGGCGACAGTCGTGAATTTAACTCTATCTGAGATTGTGATTCTAGGAATTCCACAAAAATATAAAGAAGCAATCTTTCTAAAATAATCAAGAAGCGGAGTCGTTGTTATGGCAGTGAAGCATGGAGGAAATATTCAAGAAATCAGTGAATTATATCAGATAGATAAGAAAGAGCTAATTGATTTTAGTGCAAATATCAACCCCTTAGGTATTCCCCAAGGAGTCAAAGCAACACTAACGAAGGGCATTGCGGAGCTAGTTCATTATCCTGATATTCGATACCATGCACTAATCCAGTCAATCGCTGATTTTCACGAGATTTCAGCAGAATTTGTCTATCCAGCCAATGGGGCTGCAGAAGCGATTTTTATGTTGGGAAGAACGCTTATGCTGAAAAGACTATTATTGCTTGCACCGACTTTCATGGAGTATGAAGCAGCTTTTAGTCAACAAAAGACTGAATTTAGCTATTTTAATTTGGAGCAACGCAATTTTCAATGGACAATTGCAGAATTGATACAATCAGCGAAGGAGCAACAAGTGGATGGCATCTGCCTCTGTAACCCAAATAATCCAACTGGTCAAATGCTGAAACAATCAGAGCTTGAGGAATTGTCTCAATTTTGTCAGAGAAATGAGATAGCTTTAATTATCGATGAGGCATTTGTAGATTTTACAAGGGAGGAATATTCGCTTGTTTCTTCAATCAGCACTAATGAAAACCTCTACATCTTTCGATCGTTGACAAAAATGTTTGCGATTCCAGGTTTGCGTTTAGGCTACTTGCTAAGTAGTAATCGTGCTGTTTTAGCTCAAATTGAAGCGAAAACTGTGCCTTGGCACATTAATACCTTTGCAGATATTGCCGGACAGCAAGCATTGAAGGAAACAAGATTTATTAAGGATAGTCAGCGCTATATCGCAGAGGAACGAAGGTTTTTAGAAAAGGGGTTGGCTCAATTTAAGGAGCTGGAAACGTTTTCTAGTCAGACGAACTTTATTTTCTTGCGGTATCAGGGTTCGGGTTGTCTACAAGAAAAATTGATCCAAAAAAATATTCTGATTCGAAATTGTAATAGCTTTCATGGCTTGTCTCAAAAATATTATCGAATTGCAGTTAAATCAAGAGTTGATAACAAATCCTTACTTGATGCATTGGAGGCGATTTTATGAGAGTAACGGCTTCTTGTACCGGTTCATGCGGAGAATTGATTCAAGGCTGGCTAGGTGATTCGCAAAAATTAGTTAGTTATGGAATTGATCGATTTTCTAAAGTAACGCTTCAAACGGGAATTGCTTCTAAAGGAGCTAAACCAAAAATCGAGAAAGCGATCAATAAAACGCTGGATCACTTAAGAATACCGACTGCTAAGAGAGAAAAGCTATCTTTCGTGATCAATTCAGAACTACCGATAGCTAAAGGGATGGCTAGTAGTACAGCGGATATTGCCGCAGCTTGCCAAGCAACGGCTGCTTACTATGGAAGAAAGATTACCAGAGATGAAATTATCGACATTTGTTTGGCAATTGAACGTACAGACAGTATTCTTTTCCCAACACTTACATTGTTTGAGCAGAAAAATGGGTCAGTTAGAGAGAGCAGCGGATGGGCTCCCCATTTTTACGTGGTTGTTTTGGAGCCAGAAGAAACCTTAGAAACCGAAGCTTTTCATTCACAAGTGAATGAGCGCTTAATTTTTCAACAGCGAGCACTCTTTACAGAAGTTTATCAGTGTTATGTAGGGGCAGTGAGAGAAAAATCGTTGCAAATGCTTGGAGAGGCGGCGACACAGAGCGCTCTATTAAATCAGGAAATTTTAGCTAAACCCTATTTCTCAGAATTGGTGAAGCTTAGACAGTACCATCAGTGGTTAGGAGTCAATGTTGCACATAGTGGCTCAGTAGTTGGAATCATGATTGAAAAACCAGAAGATATTCCAGCAGTTCTAGAGGTGATAAAGAAATCCAATGTGTCACGTTGGTATTCCAAGGTCAGTGTTCATCAAAGCTGCTACCGAGGAGTAGAACTGATAGAAGCGAGGAAAATGAATGAAGAAGCTGATGATCGCCGCTGTTTCCAGCGGCTCAGGAAAGACAACGATAACGCTTGGCTTAATGAAACTTTTGCAAAATCGCGGGTATCGAGTTCAACCCTATAAGGTCGGTCCTGATTACGTCGATACCGAATACCACACGCGAATTACCGGAAACCCTTCACGGAATTTGGACATGTTTCTAGTTCAAGATAATGCACGAATGAAAACACTTTTCAAAAAAGAAGCGGGAAATGCAGACATTTGTGTAATTGAAGGAGTAATGGGGCTTTTTGACGGGTTAGGGGTAGACAAGGATTTTTGCTCCAGTGCTGGAGTTGCAAAGCAGTTGGATTGTTCCGTATTGCTGGTAGTGAATGGGCAATCAGCCTCAACATCTGTGGCGGCAGTGGTTAAGGGATTCGTCGATTTTGATCCGAAACTAAACATTTGTGGAGTCATTATTAATAATGTTGCCTCTGACACACACTATCAATTGATTAAAAAAGCAGTGGAATTGTACACCGATGTTCCTGTTTTCGGATATTTGAAGCGAGAAAAAGGAGTAGAGCTGCCTTCTAGACAGTTAGGATTGGTCCCTGATCGAGAAATCAACGATGTGACAGAAAAAATTCAGCAGGTAGCAGAATCCTTAGAAGCGACCTTTGAGCTTGATCAGTTATTAGAGCGGCTTCCGAATGAAGAAATCCGATATACACCGCCGTATTATCCGCAATTTCCGGAAATCAAGGTCGCATATGCTCTAGATGAAGCATTCCATTTTTATTATCAAGACAATCTTGATTTGCTGAGGACGCATGGCGTGGAGCTGCTCACCTTTAGCCCAATGAAGGATGACCATCTTCCAGAGGCGGATTTGTATTATTTTGGTGGCGGTTATCCAGAAGAATTTGCTCTGGAGCTTTCAACAAATCAATCAATGCGCAGCAATATCAAGAAAAAACACGAGCAAAGCGCCTTTATACTAGCTGAATGTGGCGGGTTAATGTACCTAGGTACTGCCTTAAATAAAGATGAGAAGAACTATCCGATGGTAGGTATTTTTGAAGGAGTTAGTCAGATGACATCAGGTCTTCAGAAATTTGGCTACTGCTATGGGGACCTGAATCAAGAGACTTTGCTTGGGGAAAAAGGAACAACAGTAGTAGGGCACGAATTTCATCATTCAATTTTTCAAAGTAATGAACCAACAGTTCTGGAAATGCGAAAGGAACGCGGTGGAGAAGTCGTGAAGAGATGGACTGGCGGTTATCAGAAAAAGAATACGTTTGGCAGTTATCTTCACCTTCATTTTTATCAAAGTGAAGATTTTCTTCAGAATCTGCTGGAGAAAGTGAGGAATAGCAGATGATCTACTGGATTATTGTTGCTTTCATTTTAGATTTATTGATTGGTGACCCTTACAGCTGGCCGCATCCAATTAAGCTGATTGGCAATTTTATCGCTTGGTTTCAGGAGAGGTTCACCCAGACAAAAAGTGATCAGGAAAACTATCGTTGGGGGATTCTATTGTGGTTGGTAACTGTTTTTGGATCAGGATTGGTAACTTTTATCCTTTTAAAACTTAGTTTTCTAATTCATCCTGTTATTGGCATCGTCTGTTACATTTATCTGTCTTATACAACGTTAGCAACCAGAAGTTTATCGCTAGAAGGTAAAAAAGTTTATCAGAAGTTAGTCAACGACAGTCTCGATAATGCTCGTAAACAGGTTGCAATGATTGTCGGAAGAGATACCAAAGAACTAACAAAAGACGAAATTATCAAAGCAACCATTGAAACAATCGCTGAAAATACCAGTGATGGTGTCATCGCTCCATTACTCTGTCTATTTCTCGGAGGACCAACTTTGGCTATGATGTATAAGGCTGTCAACACGCTGGATTCAATGGTGGGGTATGTGACACCAAAATATCGCGCAATCGGCTGGTTTTCCGCAAAAATGGATGATATTTGGAATTTTATCCCTGCTCGTTTGACTTGGTTCTATTTACTAGGAGCAACTAAAATACTGCGCTTAAATACTTCAAACGCTTGGAAAGTTGGAAAAGCTGATTGTCGTAATCATAAAAGTCCGAATAGCGGCTATCCCGAAGCAGTGGTCGCAGGTGCACTAGGAATCCAACTTGGCGGCACGCATCTTTATCATGGTGTGGAAATTTATAAACCGACAATCGGAGTCTCACTTCGTTCAGCGAAGCCAAAGGATATATTAACTGCTAATAAACTTTTGTATACAACAGCGATTTTGAGCGTAACTGTATTTAGTGTTACTGCAATCATCATCAAAAAGTACTTTTTATAAGAAGGAGAAAAAGCGTGGACTATATAAGAAATCCTCAATTAATTGAAACAGAAAGCTTCAAAATCATTCAAGGAATCATTGATCAAGAATTTCCTGACTATATTTTCTCATCAACGAAGGAAGAAAAAATTATTAAACGGGTGATTCATACAAGCGCCGATTTTGATTATTTGAAAAATCTCGTCTTTTCTAATGATGTTATTTCGGAGTTAGAGAAATTTTTCTTGGGAGGAGATGGCACAATTTTTACAGATACAACTATGGCACTTAGCGGTATTAACAAACGTCTCTTAGATAAATTAGGTATTCGTTATGAATGCTATATTGCCGATCCAGAAGTGGCTGAACAAGCAAAGGCAAAGGGAATGACTCGTTCGATGGCAGGAATAGAGCGAGCAGCAACAATTTCTGGCCCAAAATTATTTGTTATTGGAAATGCGCCAACGGCAATTTTTAAATTACTGGAGCTACATAAACAAGGAGAATTAAGTACGGTTGCTGTTATTGGTGCTCCTGTTGGTTTTGTTGGAGCTGCAGAATCAAAAGAGGCATTGTTTGAAAGTGATCTCCCCGCAATCATTGCCAGGGGTCGCAAAGGCGGCAGTAATGTTGCTGCGGCGATTATCAACGCTATGTTGTATCAATTGATTGAAAGGGAAGGCTGATGGAAGAGTTCGTTTTCTATAATGGGAAAAAGCTGCGAAAAGGGTATACAACAGGTTCCTGCGCAACTGCAGCTGCGACCGCTGCGGCAGCATTTCTTTTTGAAGAGGAAGCCACAGAGGAGATTTGCATTGAATTACCCGATAAAAAAAATCTAACTATTCCAATCGCTTCGATTGAAGCTACAGAAGATGGCAGCCAAGCTTTTGTTGTAAAAGATGGCGGTGATGATGTGGATGCGACAGATGGGATGTTAATTGGTGCAAAGGTCGTTAAAATTGATGGAAATCAAATTCTAATTGATGGTGGAATCGGCATCGGTCGAGTAACAGAAGTAGGGTTACAAAATCCTGTGGGTCAGGCCGCAATTAATCCTGTTCCAAGAAAAATGATTGAAGCTTCCGTTCGCAAAATCATCGGTTTGAATCAGGGAGTAAAGGTGACTATTTTTGCTCCTGAAGGAGAAGTAATCGCTAAGCAAACAATGAATCGACGCTTAGGTATAGTGGGCGGCATCTCCATTTTAGGAACAACCGGTATTGTCACACCTATGTCTGAGGATGGCTGGAAGCAGTCCATCTCATTGGAACTAGAAATGAAGAAAAGCCAAGGATCTTCTTCAGTTATTTTATGTCCAGGAAACTATGGTGAGGAGTTTGTTCTAAATACAATGAAGCTCAATGGCGAGAATATCGTTTCAATGAGTAATTTTGTCGGCTATGTCTTAAAAGAAGTTCAGCGCTTGGAATTTGAAAAGGTTCTGATGGTTGGGCACTTAGGCAAATTGATTAAAGTTTCTGCAGGAATTTTTTCAACTCACAGTAAAGATGCAGATGCACGAACGGAAATCTTGATCGCAAATCTAGCCCTACTAGGTATGCCTGTACCCCAATTGCAAGAAATCGAAAGATGTTTAACGACTGAGGCTGCTGGAGAGATTATTGCCAGTGCAGGATACGAAGCTGTCTATCAAGTGCTGGCAGAAAAAGTTAAGAAACGTTCCGAAGATTTATTGAAATATCGGAAACATGAGCCAAATATTGAAGTCGTTCTTTTTTCTTCACAGCGAGGATACTTAGCTTCCACAAAACCTCTGGAGCAGCTAAAGGAGGAGTGGCGATGATCACTGTTATAGGTATCGGACCAGGCGGGACACAAGACTATTTATTTGGAAAAGCTCAAGCGGCTATTCAGGCAGCCGATTTGATTATCGGGAGTCAGCGTCAATTAGAGATTATTCCTAAAAACAAGAAGCACAAAACTCATTTACTTCCCCGTAAACTAGATGATCTGGAAGATTTTTTAAACGATCATCAAAAGGATGAACTAGTAATTTTAGCTTCCGGTGATCCATTGACCTATGGCATCGGCAGCTGGCTTCTAAAACGATTTTCAGGAGAAAATTTACTGATTTTGCCGGGGATTAGTTCCCTTCAGTATTTATTCAATCGACTAAATATTCCGATGGAGAATTGTTTTATCACTAGTAGTCATGGGAAATCTCCGGACTTTTCTCTTATTTTCAAGCTGCCAAAGGTCGGGATAGTAACAGACAAAAGAACAGGTCCTTATCAACTGGCACAAGAAGCACTAAAACTCGGCAATGATTCAATTTTTTATATAGGTGAAAATCTCAGCTATTCTGATGAGAAAATAAGGCGTTATAAAGCTTCTGAGGTTCCCAATGAAGACTATCAAATGAATGCAGTGGTGATAATCAATGAAAGATAGTAGTTTTATTCGCGGTAATGTTCCCATGACCAAAGAAGAAGTCCGAACGGTCAGTATAGCAAAGCTGCAATTAGATAAAGCAGATAAGTTTTTAGATATTGGCACAGGAACAGGGAGTATTGCGATCGAAGCGGCGTTGTTACATCCAAATTTAGAAGTGACAACAATTGATTCAAATCAAACCGCTGTAACTGTTTTGAAGCAAAATCTAGCAAAATTTCAGTTAACGAATATCCACAGTATTCTTGGCAAAGCACCGATTGAATTAGAGGATAAATTTGAAGCAATTTTTGTTGGCGGAACGGGTGGAAACATGGCTGAAATACTTGCTTGGAGCTTCCAGCTGCTGAAGCCTGACGGTCGTTTAGTATTAAATTTCATTTTATTAGAAAATGCTCTTCGTGCAATGGAATGGCTGGAAACGAATCATCACTCCTTCCAGACGATTCAAATGCACGTTAGTCAGTTCACCAAACTAGGACAAGGGCACTATTTTAAACCACAAAATCCAGTAATCATTATCGAGACGAGAAAAGAGGATTAAGTATATGACAAAGGTTCATTTTGTCGGTGCAGGACCTGGTGATCCTGAACTGATTACGTTTAAAGGCTACAAGTTGTTAAAATCAGCAGATGTTGTTATTTATGCAGGCTCACTTGTGAACCCTGAACTGCTAAATTACTGTAAAAAGGAATGCAAGATATTTAATAGTGCCTCAATGAATCTAACCGAAATCATTGATGAAATGGAGCACGGTGTTCGAGAAAATAAGGAAGTTATTCGATTACAGACAGGTGATTTCTCTATCTACGGTTCAATTCGTGAACAAATTGAAGAGCTAAAAAAACGCAAGATCGAATTTACCTGTACACCTGGTGTTAGCTCCTTTTTAGGCGCAGCCTCTAGCTTAGGCGTGGAGTATACTGTTCCAGAAATTTCTCAGAGTGTGATTATTACTCGTATGGCTGGAAGAACTCCGGTACCAGATAAGGAAAGTCTACGCTCTTTTGCCCAACATCAAACGTCAATGGTCATTTTTCTTTCTATACAAGGTATCAAGCAAGTAGTCGAAGAATTATTAGCAGGAGGTTATCAGCCTACAACACCCGTAGCGGTTATTTATAAAGCTACTTGGCCTGAAGAAAAGAAAATTGTTAGTACCTTAGAGAAGATCGCAGAGCAAATCGAAGCAGCAGATATTACAAAAACAGCTTTAATCATGGTTGGGGAGTTTTTAGGAAATGAGTTTTACTACTCCAAATTGTATGATGCCTCTTTTAAACATGAATACCGTGATGTGAAGCATAATGAATAAAGCAGCGATTTTAGCCTTGACGTCAACAGGTATCCAATTAGCCAAAGAACTCCGAGGTAAATGGGATCAGGAAATCCCAATCTTTGTATCAGAAGACAATTTGGATGAAGAAGTACTGCTTTTTCCGACAGGGAAATTTAGCACAGGGATTCAGGTATTATTCAAGCAATATGACGCGCTTATTTGCATCATGGCCACTGGAATCGTAGTACGCAGTATTGCAGGAGTATTGGAAGACAAACGAAACGATCCAGCGATTGTTGTAATAGACGAAAAAGGCCGGCACACGATCAGTCTTTTATCCGGTCATATTGGCGGCGGCAATCAACTGACACTAGAAATCGCAGCGAAATTAAACAGCTGTCCAGTGATTACCACTGCAACGGATGTACAAAATGTGACGGCTCTTGATTTGTTGAGTAAAGAGCTGAATGGCTGGTATGCAGATTTCAAAGAGACAACTAAGAGAGTCAATCGACTCTTAGCAGAGCATCAAGCAGTTGGTTTGATCCAGCGGGGAAATTGGGTGAGGGATCTTCGAGGACTTTCTTTGCTCAAAGAAGGAGATTCATTTAATTCTTATGAAGCGGTATTGCTTATTTCTGACAAAAGAGAAGAGCTGGAGTCTGAAAAAATAATCCAAATTGTGCCAAGACGGTATGTATTAGGGATTGGGGCAAAAAAAGGAATTGATTTTTCAATCATCAAAGAAGAATACCTTGCTTTTTGTCAATCAGTAAATATCCATTTTCGCAGCATTAAGAAAATCGTTAGTATCGATATTAAGCAACAAGAAGCTGGAATCTGCCAATTAGCTGAATGGCTGGAAATTCCCTTTGAAACCTATTCAGCAGCAGAATTATTAACTGTTTCAGAGAAATATCCGCAGTCAGCTTTTGTTAAAAAAATAACAGGAGTAGGAAGTGTTTGTTTGGCAGCGTCTGACTTAGCCAGTAATGGAAAAGTGGTGACTGAGCGTTACGCCAATAAGGGAGTCACCTTTGCATTGGGAAAGGATGAAAACGACACATGTTATACGTTGTGGGATTAGGTCCAGGTGAGAAGGAAAAGATGTCACTTGAAGCGATTGAAGTTATTAAAAAGGTGGAAGTGATTGTTGGTTATACGACCTATGTTCGTTTAATCAAAGAGCTAGTTGGTGAAAAAGAAATTGTCAGTACAGGAATGAAACAAGAAATTGATCGCTGTAAAAAAGCGATTGAAATAGCTAAAACAGGTAAGGATGTCGCTGTCATTTCTAGTGGCGATGCAGGCGTTTATGGGATGGCAGGCCTGATCTTAGAACTTGTCAGTCAAATGGATGAAGAGCTTGCAGTCAAAGTGATTCCTGGAATTACTGCCAGTATTGCTGGCGCGGCTTTGTTGGGTGCTCCGCTAATGAATGATTTTTGTCACATTAGCTTGAGTGACTTAATGACACCATGGACAATGATCGAAAAACGTCTTCATGCAGCAGCCAGCGCCGATTTTGTAGTCTGTCTATATAACCCGCGAAGCAAAGGCAGACCAAATCATTTAGCTAAGGCATTAGCAATTATTCAACAATATAAATCAAAAGATACGATCATCGGATTGGCTAAAGATGTAGGTCGCAAAAAAGAACAGGCAATTTTTACTTCAATAGGTGATATTGATGAAACTTTAGTAGATATGACGACGGTTGTATTAGTTGGAAATAAAGAAACCTATCTATCGGATGGCCGAATGATTACTCCTCGAGGTTATCAATTATGATTCTATTACTTGGAGGAACCTCTGATAGTTTAAAAATTGCGCAGGAGTTAAATAAAGCGAATTTAGCTTTTTATTTATCTGTTGTATCGGATTACGGAGAGAATTTGGCTACAGCAGTAACAAGCAATGTGGTTAAGGGACGTCTAAGTACAAGAGAAATGATCGAATTCATGAAGAAACATCAAATCACTCAATTGATTGACGCGACACATCCTTATGCGATAGAGGTTTCAAAAAACGCCATGACGGCTTGTACTCAGCTTGGAACTAATTATCTTCGATTTGAACGTCCTTCACTGATTACTGATGAGATGATCACGGTCCAATCAATAAAAGCTGCTTGTGAACAGGCTTTAAATTATTCAGGAAAGATCTATTTAACCACTGGAAGTAAGACGTTAGCAGATTTTTTAGAGTATCTGCCTAAGGAACGAATTGTTGCCAGAGTGTTGCCAACAGTTGAGGTGTTAAAAGTAGTTGAAAAGCTGGAAATATCAACGGGCAATGTCGAAGCACTTAAAGGTCCTTTTTCAAAGGAACTAAATCGCGAGCTTTTGATCCATAATCAGGCTGGGGTAATGATTACTAAAGAAAGCGGTCATGCGGGTGGTTTTTTCGAGAAGACTGAAGCCTGTAGAGAGCTAAATATTCCGTGTATTGTCATTCAACGCGAGCAATTAGACTATCCTGAAAAGTTTTCTTCTATTGAAGGACTAATTGAGACAAGTAAGGAGAACCAATTATTAACGAAAAAAGAGGAGCGATGAAATGACTGGATGTATCGCCTTAATTGGTGCAGGACTAGGAGATCCAGAATTATTGACTGTTAAAGGATTGAGAAAAATCAAACATGCGGATGTGATAGTGTATGACCGTTTGATAAATCCAGCGATTCTGAATTCCTGCAAAGCAACCTGTGAAAAAATTTACGTAGGCAAAAAGCCCGATTACCATCCTGTTCCACAGGAAAAAATTGAAGAAATCATGATCGAAAAGGCTAAACAAGACCTTGATGTAGTCCGACTAAAAAGCGGTGATCCCTATGTTTTTGGTCGTGGTGGAGAAGAAGGAGGGGCTTTAAAGCAAGCGGGAATCCCATTTGAAGTGATTCCAGGAATTACTTCTTCAATTGGAGGATTAGCTTACGCCGGAATTCCAATTACTCATCGTGATTTGGCAGCAGACTTTCATGTTTATACTGGTCATTTAAATAATTCTGAGCGTGAAATTGATTGGGAGACAGCGGCTAAGGTTGGAGGAACTTTAGTTTTTCTAATGGGGATGTCTGGTCTAAAGAAAATCACCGAGCAGCTAATGATTCATGGAAAGGATAAGAATACTCCAGCGGCAATCATTCAATGGGCGAGTCGTAAACAACAAAAAACAGTAGTCGGGACATTAGAAACAATTTTTGAAAAAGCCTGTGTCGCGAAACTACAGCCGCCTAGTTTGATTGTAATCGGTGAGGTGGTTACACGAAGGAGAGAATTAAACTTCTTTGAAGAACGACCTTTGTATTCAGTCAGTATTGCCGTTCCATATACAAAAAGGAAAAGAATGGCAACTCTTTTGACAGATTTAGGTGCGGAAATCATCGAACTACCGCCTAGCAGTACCACAATTTTTGATATAATTATCGATTTTTCTAAACCTCGACAAGCAGTTTTCACTGATCCACTAAGTGTAGAAATGTTTATTCGAGCAATGAAAATACAGGAAATTGACTGGCGAAAATTAGCCGACTGGTGTTTTATTTCTGTTGGACATCACACTGGATCGGTTCTGGAAAAGGCCGGAATACGACCTGATATGAATTATCCAGATTTAACGGAATGCCTGCAGCGATTAGAAGAAAACACGGACAGCCTATTCTTAGGTGATTCTTTAACGTTAGCAGAGCTAAAAAATAACGAATCTCACGTTGAAAAGCTGCTTACACACGAGGAGAAAATCGCTGTTGAAATTCCTGACCTTTGGCAAAAGGCGGATTTTATGTATTTTCCAAATTCTAAAGCAGCCCGCCTGTTCCTAGCTGCATTAAGTGAGGAGGAGTTGGCGACTGTCGCGCAAAAGAAAGTGATCGTGATGGGGCAGAAGACAAAAGCTGTCTTCGATAACTATCAGCTTGCTGTGGTTCAGACGGCGGAACCTACATTTGATCAAGTCGTAGAAAAAATAAAAGAGGAGATGAAGCGATGAAGCCTGCATTAATTGCTGTTAGTTTTGGAACAAGTTATCCAGAGACACGAAAAAAAACAATTGGGGCTGTAGAGGAAAAGTTAGCAGAGAAATATCCTGATTTAGATGTTTTCCGTGCCTTTACTTCCAATAAGGTGATCAAAAAGATTAAAGAGCAAGAAAATGTAACGGTTTTAACGGTAGATCAACAGATGAAAAAACTGATTACTGAAGGGTACAAAGAGATCTATGTTCAACCACTTCACATCATTCCTGGAATTGAATATTCTAAAGCTCTGCATCAAGCAATGCGTTATAAGAATCAGCTAGAGCTTGTCAAAGTTGGGAAGCCATTACTTAGCAGTATTGAAGATTATCAAAAGGTCGTTGCTTGGCTCGAGACTATGGCAGCGGATCTCGATGAGAATGAGGCGGTAGTCTTAATGGGGCACGGCAGTCAGCATTCCGCTTTTACAGTTTACGCTTGTCTTGATCATATGCTTTTGGAAAAACCAATCTTTATCTGTGCAGTGGAAAGCTATCCTGAAATTTCTTTGTTGATTGAACGACTTAAAAATAGCCGATATAAAAAGATCAAGCTGTACCCATTAATGCTCGTGGCTGGTGATCATGCAACAAATGATATGGCTTCTGATGAAGAGGATTCGTGGAAATCCCAGTTGGAGCAAGCAGGTTTTACTGTTGAGGCGCACCTTAGAGGTATGGGTGAATTTCAGGAAATACAACAGCGATTTTGTGAGCATGCAGCAGCAATGATGGAAGGATCGACAAATGACTAAATTTTATGGAGTTGGGACTGGACCGGGAGCATCAGATTTATTAACGATTCGTGGAAAAGAAGTTTTGCAAATGGTTGACTGCCTGTATACGCCAGAACCTAAAAAAGCTGGTAAAAGTTTAGCTTTACAAATTGTTACGCCTTATTTAAAGGAAGACCTAATGATTAAACAACGTCACTTCCCGATGGTAAATAATTGGGAGGAAAAACGAAACGCTTGGGACAAGGTTGCTGAGGAAATCATTTCAGATGTCAAGAGCGGGTTGAATGTAGCCTTCATAACTTTAGGTGATCCTATGGTTTATAGTACCTACAGTTATTTGTTAGAGCGTATGACAGAACAAATAGAAACAGAGACAGTTCCAGGCATTTCTTCTTTTTGCCAAATTTCTAATGAGTTGCAAATTCCTTTGGTAATTGATGAAGAGAGTTATGCCGTTTTACCTGCGACTGCTGATGAAGAAATACTACGAATCGCTTTAAAAAATATTTCTACAGTTATTTTAATGAAGGTTTCGATAGCACTGCCCAAAATAGTAAAGCTCTTAACGGAGCTAGATTTATTAGGACAAACGATATTGGTCAGTGATTCTTCAATGTCGTCAGAGAAAATTATGATTGGACTAAATGAGTTGGATGAACAGGATTCCCTTTCCTATTTCAGTACCATGATTGTTTATAAAAATAGAACGTTGAAAGGAAGTTAAAAAGATGAAAGTAAAAACAGTTAAAAAAATTCTCTTTGTCGCGCTTCTTTTAATTCTAGTTGTCCCTCAAAAGGCACACGCGATGCACATCATGGAAGGTTTCTTACCACTTGGCTGGTGTTTGTTTTGGTATGCGGCATTCATTCCGTTCTTTCTCTATGGATTATTCAGTATCAGAAAAGCTGTGGCTGAAAATCCACAAAATAAAGTACTGTTAGCTTTTAGCGGCGCGTTCATTTTCATCTTATCAGCATTGAAAATCCCATCAGTTACGGGCTCTACTTCACATCCAACGGGTGTTGGAATCGGAACGGCTCTTTTCGGCCCCGGAGTGATCAGTGTTTTAGGAACCATTTGTTTATTATTCCAAGCCTTATTATTAGCTCATGGGGGAATAACGACCTTAGGAGCAAATGCCTTTTCGATGGCAGTTGTTGGTCCATTTGTTGGTTATGGCGTTTATGTGCTTCTGAAAAAAGCGAATGTTTCAACGTCTGTTTGTTTGTTCTTGTGTGCGTTTATTGCAGATTTAGCGACGTACTTTACCACCTCTGTTCAGCTTGGACTAGTTTTCCCCGATCCTTCATCAGGTATTTTTGGAGCAATCATGAAATTTGTAGGTGTCTTTATGATGACTCAGATTCCAATTGCCATTGCCGAAGGGCTTTTGACCGTCGTTGCTTATAATCTTATTTCAGCGAATTTTTCTTTTCATGAAAGAGGGGTTTTGAACAATGGAAAAAAATAAATCAAAAACGGGTATAAATATTATTCTATTATTAGCGGTCGTAGCTTTGATGGTGGGGGCACTACTAATCAATCAACATGGCGAGTATGGCGGTTCAGATGGGGAAGCAGAAAACGTAATAGCAGAGATTAATCCGGATTACCAACCTTGGTTTAATTCATTATTAGAACCTAAAAGCGGAGAGATTGAGAGCCTCTTATTTACTCTGCAAGGAAGCTTAGGTGTAGGAATCATTACCTATATTTTAGGTTACTACAAAGGAAAAAATAAAAATGCTGTTAATTGATAAGATTGCTTATGAAAACCGGCTACTTGATCTATCTCCAGGAATAAAAGGTTGTTTGTATCTTTTTCTATTGATCAGTTGTTTTCTATCGCCGCCATTGGTTCAAGTGCTAATAAGTCTCATTATTGGTGGAGCAACTATCTTTGTTACGAAAGTGAGAGCAAGCAGGTATTTCAAATGGCTGCTGGTTCCAGCGCCTTTTCTTGTGATTAGTATCTTAACAATCTTGTTTTCCGTCAGTTCACAGTCAAAAGATTTTATCTTTCAGATTCCAGTATTTCATCATTTTCTAGGTATATCTGAAGCATCACTTTATTTAGGAACACGCTTGTTTTTTCGGTCGGCTAGTTGTGTGATTTGTACCTATTTTTTCATTTTAACTGTTCCTTTCCACCAAATTTTATTGATTATGAAAAGGGCGCATTTTCCAGCGCTATTGATTGAATTAACCATGTTAATGTATCGCTTTATTTTTATTTTCATTGATGAACTTCTGATTATTAAACGTGCACAGGATATGCGTTTTGGATTCAAAGGATTGAAAAACAGCTATCAATCATTAGGGGTATTGATTAAGCTTCTATTTTTTCAAACCTTTGATCGCTTCAATAAGATGATTCTTTCGCTTGAAATGAAATTTTTTGATGGTGATTTTCCACTATGATTACTAAATGAAAGAAGGTGCTACCGTGTTTAAGGTAACAGATTTATGTATCAGTTACGAAAATCAGGCAGATGTCTTGCATCATCTTTCTTTGGATTTTAGCGATTATCGAGCAATCGGCGTTTTAGGAGCAAACGGTTCAGGGAAATCAACCTTATTTGCGGCGATCGTAGGACTTTTACGACCAAGTCAAGGCGAAATCATTTATGATAATCAACCGCTGAATTATAAAAAAGCGGCGCTGTATAAGTACCGACAGGAAGTTGGAATTGTCTTTCAAGAACCTGAACATCAGATTTTTTACTCGATCGTGGAAGATGATGTCGCCTTCGCACTAAAAAATCTGGGGATTGAACCAACGCAAATAAAAGCCAGAATGGACGAGGTGTTCGCATTACTGAAGATTGAACATTTGAAAAAGAAACCGGTTCAATACTTGAGTTATGGACAAAAGAAAAAGGTTGCAATTGCCAGCGTTTTAATGCTTAAAACAAAATGGCTATTATTGGATGAACCAACTGCAGGGTTAGATCCAGCCGGCAGACAACAGATGATTGAGATTATCTCTCGTCTAATCCAACAGGGGACCAAAATTATTCTCTCTAGTCATGATATGGATCTAATGTATGAGATTTGCGAATATCTGTATGTTCTTGATAAAGGAGTAATCATTAAAGAAGGAGAAGCTGACCAAGTATTTTTGGATGATAAGCTTCTTGAGGCTGCAGGATTGGAGCAGCCGTGGTTGGTGAAAATTCATCAGCAATTAGGTTTTCCGCTAGTAAAAAATCAGCAAGAACTTATGCAAGTTAAAATGAGAGCGAGGTGAAGAAGATGGGAAAAAGCTTGATGATTCAGGGGACTGCTTCGGATTCAGGTAAAAGTATTTTGGTGGCAGCCTTATGCCGTATTTTTCATCAAGACGGAATGGAGGTAATGCCCTTTAAGTCGCAAAACATGGCATTGAATTCTTATATCACATTGGATGGCAAAGAAATGGGGCGGGCACAAGTTTTCCAAGCAGAGGCTGCCGGAATTGAGCCAGATGCACGAATGAACCCGGTTTTATTAAAACCTACTTCTGATCGCAAATCGCAAGTGATTTTTAATGGGAAAGTCCTTTGCGATATGGATGCTGTGGAATACCATAATTTTAAACCTCAGCTGATAGAAAAAATATCTGATTTATATCTGGAGTTGCTAGAAGAAAATGACGTGATTGTCCTGGAAGGTGCAGGTAGCCCAGCAGAGATCAATTTAAATAGTCGTGATATTGCAAATATGGGAATGGCAAAAATTGCCGATGCTCCGGTCCTTCTAGTAGCGGATATTGATAAGGGCGGTGTTTTTGCTTCAATTTATGGCACGATTCATTTACTGGAGCCTGAAGAACGCGCTCGAATTAAAGGAATTATCATTAATAAATTTCGCGGCGATATCGCCTTGTTAGAACCAGGGTTAAAAATGATTGAAGACTTGACCGATGTTCCGGTGGTTGGGGTCATCCCGTATGCACAATTAAATATTGAAGATGAAGATAGTGTGGCTTTATCACAGGTGAGCCGAATGTATAATACGCAGAAAGAGTTAGACATTGCTGTAATAGGACTAGCTAAAATGTCCAATTTTACTGATTTTAAGAGTTTAGAAAGTGAGCCAGATGTGTCAGTTCGGTATGTTTTTCCTAATGATCAACTAGGAAGTCCGGATATTCTTATTTTACCTGGAAGTAAAAATACTTTAGAAGACTGTCTCTACTTGCAGCAATCTGGATTAGCGAAAGAGATTGAACGAATAAGAGCCGAAGGAAAAATGATTTTTGGAATCTGTGGTGGCTATCAATTACTTGGAAAAAAACTACATGATCCTCATCACGTAGAATCTACTATTGGCAGTATTGATGGATTGGGTCTATTGAACACAGAAACCTTTTTTGAAGCAGAAAAAACGACTACGAGGGTAGAAGCAATAATTGATGATGAGACGATTAACGGTTACGAAATTCACATGGGCAGATCTGAAAATTACGAGCAACAGTATTTTGCTCAAATTATTTCTGCTAATGGACAAGCAGTTTTGAAGAAAGACGGAGCAATTAGTTCAGATAAAAAGGTGATCGGAACGTATCTTCACGGTGTTTTTGATAATAGTGCTTGGCGAAGAAAACTGTTAAATCAGGTTCGAGCTGAAAAAGGGTTAGCCCCGATTGACAAAATTGCGTTGCCTTATCATGAGTATAAAAATCAGCAGTATGATAAGCTGGCTAATTTAGTTCGTGAAAATGTCGATTTGGAGAAAATTTATCAAATTATGAATCAGGGGGTAAGTGTATGAATATCTATACGCGTTACGGAGATCGTGGTTTTACTAGATTGGTTGGGGGAGGAAGAGCAAAAAAAAATGCTCCCCGTGTCCAAGCGTATGGATCGATTGACACATTAAACGCTCAGGTTGGACTCACCGTAGCTTCTTTAGCTCAAAAAGATTCACTGTATGAAGAATTAGTCCAGATTCAACAGTGGGTATTTGATTGTGGCAGTGACTTTGCAACCCCTGAGGAGAAACGCCCCTATAAGGTTCAATCTCAGGTCATTGTTTGGTTGGAAGAAAAAATTGATTTTTATTGGCAGGAATCCCCAAAAATTGATCGGTTTGTATTACCAGGGGGGACGGTCACGGCCGCAAATCTACATCTTTGTCGTTGTTTGGCCAGAGAGGCTGAACGAAATGCCGTAGCTCTCTTGGAATACAATGAAGCAATTAACGAAGAGGCGTTGAAGTTTTTAAATCGCTTATCTGACTACTTTTTTGCTTTGGCTCGTTGGGTTAATGGACAAGCTAAGCAAACAGAAATCTTATATGAGAATAGCGCTTCTGTTTTTAATAGGAAGAAGTGAGTCTGAAAAAGGGTTTATTGAGTGAAAGAAGGAAGAAAATGAAAAAGCTGAGAGTTGGCACACGAGGTAGTAAATTAGCCACGACACAAACAAAACAAACATTAGCTGTTTTTCAAGAGCATTTTCCAGAGGTTGAAGTAGAGTTAGTAAAAATCAAAACCAAAGGAGACCACTTAGCTACACATAACTTGCAGGCAATCGGTGGGCAGGGCTGTTTTGTAAGAGAATTAGAATACCAGCTTCGTGAAGGCGAGATTGATTTTGCGATTCACAGCTTAAAGGATATTCCAACCACGATTCACGAAGAATTAGCCTTGGCCAGTGTAATGAAACGCCATTCACCAACAGATGCTCTGATTATTCGAGAAGCTGGGAAAACCTTAGAAACTTTACCCAAAAATGCTGTTGTTGGAACTAGCAGTCTTCGTAGAAAGGCTCATCTGCTGCATGTGCGTCCGGATTTTGATATCCAGCCGATTCGAGGAAATATCGATACACGGATACGTAAAATGAATGAAGGTCAGTACGATGCGATTGTTTTAGCACTAGCCGGCTTAGAACGTCTAGGACTGGATCAAACAGTTTATCATCAAGAGCTATCTCCAGAGATCATGCTTCCGGCAATCGGACAAGGTGCGATTGCTTTGGAATGTCGTAAAGATAATACTGAAATTCTTCAAATGCTCAAAAAAATGGAACATTTAGAAACAGCAATAGCAGTAACTGCAGAACGTGCTTTTTTAAACAGTATGGATGGCAGCTGTACTTTTCCTGTTGGAGCGTACTGTCGGCAAAAAAATGGTTCTTATGAATTAACAGGGATGATTGGGAGCGAAAATGGGAAAATCATTCTGAAAGAAACGCTGCAGGGAGATGATCCGGTGATTTTAGGAAGAGCTGTTGCCGCTAATCTGATCAAGCAAGGCGCAATTACATTGATTGAGGAGTGTAAGAACGATCAAAAAGAAACTTTTATACACTAGAGAAGCAAGTATGCCGATGGATATTCAACACGTGTTTGCAGAAAAAGGCGTGGAGGTTATTACTATTCCGATGAATCGCACAGTTTTCCAGCCACATAAAAGCCTGGAGCATGAGTATGATTGGATTTTTTTCACTAGTGTCAATGCCGTAAAATATTTTGATTTTACACAATTGAATCAGCAGGCCAAAATACTTGCAATTGGCAATCAAACGACGAAAACGTTGCAAGAGCTGGGGTACTCTGTTGATTTTCAACCTAAAGAAGGCTTTTCTGAGGGATTAGTAGAGGAATGGCTTCGCCTAGTCGGAGCGAAACAGCGTGTTTTTTGGCCCCATTCATTTCATGCTCGGCGCGTGATCTACAATGCCTTGGTTCGACAAGAGCATGTTGTTTTGGAACAGGTCATTTACAAGAATGAATTTTTCCCAGAAGATCAAGCACGGTTGAAAAAGCTGATAATGAATGAAACTATTGATTATGTATTGTTTGCTAGTCCTTCAGCCTGGACTTCTTTTAGTAAAACAATTGGAACGTTTAAGCAGTTGCCCGAAAATTTTTGGTCGCAGTTAACGATTGCCGCTATCGGCCCCGTTACAGCTAGAGTGATAGAAAAAGAACAGCATGTGGCTATCCAACCAGATATTTATGATATGCCACATTTGTATGAACGTTTATTGATGGAAATTGACCAAGAGAATGACGGTTCTCTGTAATAATTACACCACTTTTGAGTTGAATTTTTATGAGAGGAGTTAGCTGATTAACAGACACTTTTGATTAAGCTAATTTTTTCTTCAAAGAATAAGGAGTGATCGGCCTGTGAGTTTGATAAAAGAATACCGAGATCTTTCCATTTTACCTATTTCGAAGGGAAAATCGCTGGTGATCGCTTGTGATTCTAGTGCGGGTATTGGGAAAAAGGAACACGATGCCGTTGAAATTGATCCCGCAATAACAGCCGCTTTTTGTTTGCGTGTTCCCCTAATGGAATTATTATGTTATGGAGCAGAACCGATTGCTGTGATTGATTTGATCGGTAATGAATATGCTCCTACTGGAGAACGAATGTTAAAAGGGATAAGGGAAGAATTGGCTAGAGCTGAACTTTCTAATATCACCCTCAATGGCAGTACAGAGGAAAACATGTTTACTAAAACTACTAGTGTTGGAATCACAGTTGTGGCGGAAACTAAGGCGGGAAAAGAAAATTTTCAGATGCAGCAAGCCTGCAGTCTCATGCAATTAGGACAGCCTTATGTTGGGGAACAGGTTGTGAAAAATCGGGAAACAATTTTTTCCTATCCTTTGGTAAAGGCCCTAAGATCAGAGCCTGGAGTTATAGATATGTTGCCCGTTGGTTCGAAAGGTATTCGTTATGAAGCAGAATTAATGGCGCAGGACTCTGAATTCCAGATTCATTTTTCAGAGGTAGAAAATCTGGATTGTTCAGCGGGACCGGCAACAGTTATTCTAATAGCAGTTAAATCAGAACAAGAAGCCGATATTACATCTCGTTATTCCGAGTTGAAAAAAATCGGTGAATATAAAAAGAGGTGACAGAGTTTGGGAGAAATTACATTAGTTACTGGCGGAGCACGCAGCGGCAAATCAGCTTTTGCAGAGAGCTTATTGGATACAGAGGCAAAAATTAATTATATTGCAACGAATTGCTCGGCTCAAGATCCTGAAATGGCTAACCGAATATCTCTCCATCAACAGCGACGTCCTAAAAATTGGCAAACCACCGAAACATACTTAGTTGTCTCCGACGTAATCGAACAAGCACAAGTGTCAGCGCATTTATTGGATTGCGCGACTATGCTATCGACTAATTATTTTTTTGACTTAATGAAAGAACGATTTGGTGAGGACTTCACAATAATTGACGAAGAAATCCTTAAGCTAACTCAAAAAGAGAAGGCTGCAATTGAAGCCGATATTCTCAATGAATGGCAAAAAATTCTTAGAGCAGCGCGGAACAGTCAGACGGATTTGGTTGTCGTGACAAACGAGGTGGGGCTAGGAATCGTTCCCGAAAATGCTTTTTCCCGTTGGTTTAGAGATGTATTAGGTCATGTAAACCAATCTTTAGGAAAGGAAGCGGATGCGGTATTTTTCGTGATCGCCGGTATCCCTATGAAGATAAAATGATTGATAGTCTAATTTTGTATTTTCAATTCTTTACGCGAATACCGATTCCGATTGCGGTTGATGAACCTGAAGAAAAAATGCGTTCAGGCGTTCGTTTTTTTTCGCTGTTTGGATTAATGATTGGCTTTTTAGAGGCTGTTGTTTATTGGCCTTTACAATATTTATTCAGTCCCAGCATCGCTTGGGTTATGATATTGTTTCTTGATGTGATGTTGACTGGCGGCTTTCATTTAGATGCATTATCGGATATGGCTGACGGCCTGTTTTCTTCTCGTGACAAAGATCGTATGCTGGAAATCATGAAGGACAGCCGCGTTGGTAGTAATGGCGTTTTGGCTATCGTCTTTTATTATCTACTTTTAGTTTTTAGTTTTTTAGTGTTGCTCCCGAATCTCAATATTCGATTGCAGGCGACCATTGTTTTATTATTGAATCTTGTAGGGAAAAATGGCATCAGTCTTTTGTTTTATCAGATGCAGTATGCTGGTAATAATTCTCAAGGATTAGGTACTACCTTTTTGAATGTAAAAAAACAAAATATCATAATTTGTCAATTGTTTTCTTTTTTTGTGTTGTTCATTTTTTTAGGTAGAGTAGGGATTGTATGCTTTATTGTTAATCTTTTAATTGTTTGGCTTTATCGCAAATTAGTTATGAACAAGGTTAATGGTCTTAATGGCGATACTTTAGGCGCCTGTTCGCCTATCTCACAAGTAGTATTTTTATTGACTTTAATTCTAATGCGAGGTTTTTTATGAAAATCATTTTGATTCGTCATGGAGAAACAGAATATAATAGAAGACACTTATTTTATGGAAAGACGGATATCTCCTTGAACGACACCGGGGTTCAACAGGCTTATTTGTTGAATGAAAAATTAGCTGGAATGAGACTTGAGGTACCCATTTATACGAGTAGTTTGAAACGAACGATCGAAACAGCAGAATTGATCTTTCCAGACCAAAAAAAAATTTCCTTAAACGAACTAGATGAAAAAGATTTTGGTTTGTGGGAAGGGTTAAGTGCGGATCAAATCAACGAAAGATTTCCAGAAGAATGGGAAAAATGGTTGATTTCTCCCTTTGAGGTAACTCCAGCAAATGCGGAAAAATTTTCGGATTTTCAGCAACGTGTCTTAGCTTGTTTGGAAGTGATGCTTCAAAAAAAGCAAGATTTTGTAATTGTTGGACATCTCGGCGTACTACGAGTCATTTTGAAAGACTGGTTTCCGGAATATGAATTTTGGGAAATCGCATTGGATCAAGGAAACTATACGCTGATTGAAGTTGGAGAGTCAACAACGAAGGTGATTGAGTGGAATAAGTAACTGTTATTCTTATAAATAGAATGAGCTGTTTTCTTAGCTATTAATTTGACTAAAATAACTACGTGACGATTGACCGTGTATCATATTACGGTTTTTTTGTCGTTGCTCTTTCATTTGAAGATCATTAATAAATTGTAATAAAAAGAGTTTATAAAAAAATCATAAAAAGTTGATGCTAGTGATGAAGACGAATAGTTTTAGTATAAACTGAACAGGTAGTTTAGAGAATTTATTTTTATATTTTATGAATCAATCAGCAGGCTTGATAATTATAATTTTTTTATTTTTAAAGTGAGGATTTCGAATGAAAGTTTTTAAGCGCTTGATCTTAATTATTTTAGGAGTACTATTAGTTTTTGAATGTTACTTAATTTTTTCATTTTTACAGGGTTATGAATCGACAAAAAATGCTCAATCGAAGCAAACGATCCCTTTTAACGGAGAAGAAGCTCCAGATCAGAATGATTTGAACATTTTGATTATTGGTACCGATTCTCGGGGAGAAGATCGAGGTCGATCAGATTCCCTAATGGTTGCTCATTATGATCAGAAAAGAAAACAACCCAAGTTAATTTCAATTATGCGCGATAGCTATGTTGATATTCCTGGTTATGGGAAGGATAAAATCAATGCGGCGTATTCATATGGTGGCATTGAGCTGGTCCGAAAAACATTAAAAGAAAACTTTGATCTCCCAATTGAATATTATGTAACAATCAATTTCGACCATTTTAAAGAAGCTATTGATAATTTGTTTCCAAAAGGTGTGACCATTGATGCGGAAAAGGATCTAGATTTAGATCAAGTATTTATTAAAGCGGGTAAACAAAAAATGGACGGCAATACATTGTTGCAGTATTCTCGATTCCGTGAAGATGAGGAGGGCGATTTTGGTCGAATTCGCAGACAACAGCAGGTGCTCTCAGCCATCTCACAGCAAGTTACAAATGTTACTTCATTAAGTAAATTGCCAAAAACAACTGGAAAGCTATTGGGATATGTCGATACAAATTTATCTGAAAGTACGAGTTTAAGCGTAGGAAAAGATTTCGCTTTAGGCGATACTAAAAAAATTGAAACCCTTGCTGTACCAATCGATAAAACTTGGGAATTTAATAATGATACGCCAAGTGGAAGTGTTTTAGAACTAGATACTGAAGCAAATGCAAAAGCAATTCAAACGTTTTTAACAGAATAGTCGAATAAAACGTACTATTTTTAAGCCAATGGGATACTCGTTGGCTTTTTCTTGTGTCCTGCCAAAATCGAATAATCATTAATTTTTTTAGACAAATCGATCAATTTGTTTATTAACAAATTTGTATGATTTTAGCTATAATCCCTGTCGAGGGGATGAAATAACTAATGAAAAAATTAGCTTTGATCGTATTATGTAGTGGTTTTTCTACGAGTTTTTTTGGGTTCAACACAGACGCCTTCGCAAGTGTTGCTAATTCAGAAGTTAAGGTAACGAAAGCATCAGAAACTTCCGATAGTGCAACCGCTTCTAATGAACTAACAAATAGACAGACAGAAATAGAGGCTGCTTTCAAATTGGCTCAGCAACAATTTGAAACGCGTCAAAAACAGATTGCACAAGATATTGCTGAGGCTCAGAAGTATTCACAGAAACGCCATGAGGATCTGCATAATGATTTTGCTGCGATTCAAGATCAAGTAGATCAGACGCACAATGATTTTCAAAATCATTTTAATGAGGTGAATAATCGCATTCAAACAGATCACTCCACAATTGAAGATCAATGGGCACAGGCGCAAAAGCAATTAGACCAAGTGCGAGCGGATTTAAAACAAAAGATTGCTGAAGCTGAAAAATTGCAAGAACAATTAAAGTCAGATCGCTCAACGCTCGATCAAAGCATTTCAAAGGCCAAAAGCAGCGCGCAGAGAGTGAAGGGTCAGTTTACTGAAGGAGCAGAAAATGCAGAGGCAGCTGTTTCAGATGTTCAAAATCGCACAGGCGATATCGAAGGCAGTATCAATCGAATCAAGGCTGTCCTCGATTCAGCGGGGGATGACCTTTCGGCAGATGGAAAAGAGGGAGAAAAAACGCCCACGACCCTGTCTGCAACGTCAAAAAAGACTGATGATCAGCAACAAAATATACAAGTAAAGGAATACCCTAAAACAAATGATCAAGCGAATCCTTCACTTTCGCTAATCGGCTTTGGGATTATTGGGAGTATCTTTTTTTACTACACACGCAAATATTACAAATAAAAGAGGCTAGATGACCTGAAATAGATTATTCAGGATCATCGAGTCTTTTTTTGAATGTAAAAATTACATTAGGAATGCTCGGTAAAAGCAAGTGTTTGTTTTTAGCAGAGAGATGTATGTTAGAATACGTCTGTTACTACTACTTAGAAAGAGGAACGAGATGACAAAATCTACTTCAGCCTATATTCACATCCCGTTTTGTGAACATATTTGTTACTACTGCGACTTCAACAAAGTTTTTCTTGAAGGTCAGCCTGTAGATGAATATATCGAAGCGTTGTTGAAAGAGGCACGCTTAGCTTTAAGACAAAACCCAGTCGAAAAAATGGAAACACTTTATGTTGGAGGGGGCACCCCAACGTCATTGACTGCAAGTCAGTTAGAACGTTTATTGAGTGGATTGCGAGAAATCCTTCCTTATTATAATGGAGAATTTACAGTCGAAGCGAATCCTGGCGATTTAACTGCTGATAAATTGGATGTAATGAAAAACTATGGAGTCAATCGCTTATCAATGGGTGTTCAAACATTTGATGATCGTTTGCTGAAAAAAATTGGTCGTAAGCATACCGCACAGGATGTGTATGATACGATCCAATTGCTAGAAGAAAAAGATTTTAGCAATGTAACGATCGATTTAATTTATGCATTGCCGGGTCAGTCCCTAGAAAGTTTTCGTGATACGGTAACACGAGCCTTGGCTTTAGATTTACCTCATTACGCACTATATTCATTGATTTTAGAAAATCAAACGATGTTTATGAATTGGGTTAGACGTGGGAAGATGCATCTTCCTGAGCAAGAATTAGAAGCACAGATGTATGCCGAAACGATCGATGCGATGGAAAAAGCTGGGCGTAAACAATATGAGATCAGTAATTTTGCAAAACCTGGGTTCGAAAGTCAACATAACCTAGTTTATTGGAACAATCAAAATTATTTTGGTCTCGGAGCAGGTGCTAGCGGGTACCTTGGAAATCGACGCTATAAAAATCGAGGACCTATCCAGCATTACTTAAAGTCATTGAAAAATGATCAGCTCCCCGTGTTAGAGGAAGAAATCCTTACTCAAAAAGCTCAGATTGAAGAGGAAATGTTTCTGGGCTTAAGAAAAATTTTAGGTGTTGATAAAACCGTTTTTGAAAATCGTTTTGGCTTCAGTATGATGGATGTGTATGGGGATGTGATTGAAAAATTAAAACAGCAAAAGCTGATAACAGAGACGGATTCGAGGGTTTGTTTGACTGAGGAGGGACTATTTCGCGGGAATGATGTTTTTGAAGAATTTTTACTGAGTAACGCCAATTAGCACTCTCGTGTGTAGAGTGCTAATTTTTTATATTTTTTCCTTGACTTATATAGAAGTTGTTGGTATATTAATAATCGAGTTAGCACTTAAAAAGAAAGAGTGCTAACTAAAGGATGAGAAGAATGTTAACGGAAAGACAAAAACTGATTCTCAGCTTAATCATCAAAAACTTTACCAATACGGGTCAACCGGTCGGATCAAAAAGTTTGATGGAAGAAGGCGTAAAAGCAAGCTCCGCAACTATCCGCAATGATATGAAGGCGCTAGAGGAATTAGGCATGTTAGAGAAGACTCATTCTTCATCTGGAAGAATTCCTTCAGCTTTAGGCTATCGATATTATGTGGATTATCTATTAACGCCAGCGAAGGTGAGTAATCAAGAAGTAGACCAGATTCGCAGATCGCTTAAGAAAGATATTCATGAGATTGATGATATCATTCAGCAGTCTGCCAAGATACTTTCACAAGTTACTAGCTATACCGCGTTCTCACTTGGCCCTGAAATGAAGGATCGGACATTGACTGGTTTTCGAATTGTTCCATTAAATGATCGTCAGATTTTGGCGATCATCGTCACAGATAAAGGAAATGTTGAGAGTCAAGTTTTTCGCATTCCTGAGAATGTAGACAGTCAGGACTTGGAGAAAATGGTTCGAATTATCAACGATCGTTTAGTAGGCCAACCTTTGGTAAGTGTTTATCAAAAATTGAGAACTGAGATTCCAATGATTTTGCATCGTTACTTCCAGACAACTGAAGGAATCAGTCACTTATTTGACGTGATTTTGAATGATGCTTTTGAGGATAAGGTGTTTGTCAGCGGACGAATGAATATTTTGAATTTTAATCCTGATCAAGATTTTAATCATGTGAAATCAATGTATTCATTGATGCAGAATTCAGATGAGCTGACACAGCTACTGTTGCCTTATGATAGCGATATTCATGTTCGGATTGGCGCGGAGATGGGAAATGATCTGTTTGATCATCTTAGTATGATTCAAGCAAACTATGAAATTCGTGGACATGGCCGCGGAACAATTGCGTTATTAGGACCAACATCGATGCCATATTCAAAGATTTTTGGTCTATTGGAAGTTTTCCGATACGAGTTGACGAACGCATTGGACGATTATTATCGTTCTTTGGGTTTATATCACTAGAAACGATTCCTACAAAGAAAGGGAGTACGCGCAGTGGCAGAAGAAAAGAAACAAGAAGTTGAAGAAGAATTAGAAGAAGTCGAATCAGTTGAAAATGAGTCGACCGAAAAAGAAGCGGAAGATATTGATATTCCAGAAGTTTCAGAAGTTGAAGAACTAACGAATAAGTTTAACGAAATGGAAGACAAATTTTTACGAGCTCGCGCTGAGATCGCAAATATGTCTAACCGCAACAAAAATGAACGTGAACAACTGGTTCGTTACCGTTCACAAGATCTTGGCAAAAAATTACTGCCAGCGATCGACAATTTAGAAAGAGCCCTAGCAACTGAAGTTACTGACGATCAAGGCGCTAGTCTAAAAAAAGGGGTAGAAATGGTCCTTGAAAGCTTGACTGTTGCATTAAAAGAAGAAGGTATCACAGAGATCAAAGCAGAAGGTGAAACGTTTGACCCAAATCTGCATCAAGCAGTACAAACTGTTCCAGCAGAAGATGACGTAAAACCTGACACTATTGTAAATGTGCTGCAAAAAGGGTATCAGCTACATGATCGCGTATTGCGACCAGCAATGGTGATTGTAGCTCAATAAAATGTAAACTACTATATTAAACATATAATGGAAAAGGAGATTTTCAACTATGAGTAAAATTATCGGTATTGACTTAGGTACAACAAACTCTGCTGTCGCTGTCTTAGAAGGCGGAGAAGCTAAAATCATTACTAATCCAGAAGGAAATCGTACAACACCATCCGTTGTCTCATTTAAAAACGGTGAAATTCAAGTTGGTGAAGTAGCAAAACGTCAAGCAGTGACAAATCCACACACAATTTCATCTATTAAACGTCATATGGGTGAAGCTGGTTATAAAGTAGAAGCAGACGGCAAATCATATACACCACAAGAAATCTCTGCAATGGTATTACAATACATTAAAGGTTTTGCAGAAGATTACTTAGGCGAAAAAGTTGAAAAAGCAGTCATCACAGTTCCTGCTTACTTCAATGACTCACAACGTCAAGCAACAAAAGACGCTGGTAAAATTGCTGGTTTAGAAGTTGAACGTATCGTTAACGAACCAACTGCAGCAGCATTAGCATATGGTTTAGATAAAACTGATAAAGATGAAAAAATCTTAGTATTTGACCTTGGTGGTGGTACTTTCGACGTTTCAATCCTTGAACTAGGAGATGGCGTATTCGATGTATTATCTACTGCTGGTGATAACAGTCTTGGTGGGGATGACTTTGATAACAAGATCATCGACTACTTAGTTGCTGACTTTAAACAAGCAAACGGAATTGATCTTTCTAAAGATAAAATGGCAATGCAACGTTTGAAAGATGCTGCTGAAAAAGCTAAAAAAGACTTATCAGGTGTTAGCTCAACTCAAATCAGCTTACCATTTATCACAGCTGGTGACGCTGGTCCATTGCACTTAGAAACAACTCTTTCTCGTGCGAAATTTGACGAAATCACTGCTGATTTAGTGGAACGTACAAAAGCTCCAGTTCGTCAAGCATTGAAGGATGCTGGATTGTCACAATCTGACGTTGATGAAGTTATTTTAGTCGGTGGTTCTACTCGTATCCCTGCGGTTGTTGAAGCGGTACGCAAAGAAACTGGCAAAGAACCAAACAAATCAGTGAACCCGGATGAAGTAGTAGCGATGGGTGCTGCGATCCAAGGTGGGGTTATCACTGGTGATGTGAAGGATGTCGTATTACTAGACGTAACACCATTATCATTAGGTATCGAAACAATGGGCGGTGTGTTCACGAAATTAATCGACCGCAATACAACGATTCCAACAAGCAAGTCACAAGTATTCTCAACGGCTGCGGACAACCAACCTGCAGTAGATATTCATGTGTTGCAAGGTGAACGTCCAATGGCTGCGGATAACAAAACTTTAGGTCGTTTCCAATTAACTGATATTCCAGCAGCACCACGTGGAATTCCTCAAATCGAAGTTACGTTCGATATTGATAAAAATGGTATCGTAAATGTTTCTGCGAAAGATTTAGGAACTCAAAAAGAACAAAAAATCACAATCAAATCTTCATCTGGTTTGTCAGACGAAGAAATCGAACGTATGGTGAAAGATGCTGAAGCGAATGCAGATGCCGACAAAGCTCGTAAAGAAGAAGTAGATCTACGTAACGATGTCGATGCTTTATTATTCTCAGTAGATAAAACCTTGAAAGAATTAGAAGGTAAAGTAGACGCTGATGAAGTCAAGAAAGCGGAAGATGCACGTGATGAGTTGAAAGCGGCAGTTGAAGCAAATGATATCGAAGAAATGAAAGTGAAACGCGATGCGTTGAATGAAATCGTGCAAAACTTAACGGTTAAACTTTACGAACAAGCAGCACAACAACAAGCAGAGGCTGATCCAAACGCAGCTCAAGGCGGCGCGGATGATGTCGTGGATGCTGATTTTGAAGAAGTTAACGATGACGACAAATAATTGATTCGTTACTAAAGGCCAAAGTCATCGCTTTGGCCTTTTTTCTTTCAAGATTGGTGATTCCTTTAGAAAAAATCTAAGAAAAGTATCGTATCGATTTTGAGTGTGATACAATACTAACGATTCTATGAAATTATGGAGGGAAGCCAATGGCTACAAAACGGGATTATTACGAAGTCCTTGGGGTACAAAAAGGTGCTTCGGATGATGAAATAAAAAAGGCATATCGTAAGCTTTCCAAGCAATACCATCCGGATATTAATAAAGAAGCTGATGCTGAAGAAAAGTTTAAGGAAATTTCTGAAGCCTATGAAATCCTAAGTGATCCACAAAAACGAGCTGCTTATGATCAATATGGTCATGCAGGGACTGATCCAAACTTTGGTGCCGGCGGAGCAGGCGGTTTCGGAGGCGCTGGTGGATTTGGTGGAGCAGGCGGATTTGGTTTTGAAGATATTTTTGAATCATTCTTCGGAGGCGGAGGTTCTCGTCAAGCCGATCCTAAAGCACCAAGACAAGGCTCTGACTTGCAATATTCGATTAACTTGGAATTTGAAGAAGCTATTTTTGGTGTGGAAAAGGACATTAAATACAATCGCGAAGAAACCTGTCATACATGTAACGGTAATGGCGCAAAACCTGGGACACAACCCGAAGTCTGTCATAAATGTCATGGCTCTGGTTCAATCAATGTGGAACACCAAACACCACTTGGCCGTGTAATGAGTCGTCAAACGTGTGATGTTTGTCATGGAACTGGGAAAGAAATTAAGGATCCTTGTCCGACTTGTCATGGCTCAGGTCATGAAAAACGTCCTCATACAGTTAAGGTAAAAGTACCTGCTGGTGTTGAAGATGGACAACAAATGCGATTAGCTGATCAAGGCGAAGCCGGGATCAATGGCGGACCATATGGAGATTTATATGTGGTCTTTAAAGTGAAACAAAGTGATATTTTTGATCGTGATGGTGCAGAAATCTATTACACGTTGCCTCTAAGTTTTGTTCAGGCGGCGCTAGGTGATGAGATTAACATTCCAACTGTTCATGGTGATGTAAAATTGAAGATACCAGCTGGAACACAAACAGGTGCTAAGTTTAGGCTTCGCGGCAAAGGAGCGCCTAGACTTCGTGGCAACACGAATGGCGATCAGCAAGTAACAGTAAAAATCGTCACGCCTAAGAACTTGAATGAGAAACAACGAGAAGCGTTGCGAGCATTTGCAGAAGCTGGCGGCCAAACGGTTAGTGAACAAAAAGAGGAAGGTTTCTTTGGTAAGGTGAAGGATGCCTTTGGCGGAAAGAAATAATTATAGAGACTTAATCAATTCACTGTTGATTGAGTCTCTTTTTTCTTTTACTATTAGTAAGAAGAGAATATGTGTTGAAGGAGGTTCATATGGATAAATTGGACAAGCTATTTGATCGAATGACCAGAGACATGATGCATTACTTTATTGCGGGAGGACTCGCAGAACCGGATGGCCTAATTCGCACAATTGAATTCTTTTTAAGCTTTGTTGACAAAGGGAAACTGAGTAGTAAGCTGTTGGATAAACAAATTGTAGAGGATGCATTGATTCATCATATGCCTAAACATATGCCTCTATTTATTGATGAAAGCTTTTATGCCTATCAAATCCTATTAGACCTTTATAGTGCGTTGTATCATGAAAAAATTATCACAGAGGATGAGTGCAAGGATATGCACTATTTCATTTATCTTAATAAAACGGCCTTTTTGACTCGTATGAGTAATCCGAATTATTGGTCTAAAGCAAAATTAGCTATTATGGATGAGTGGCGTGAAGGAAATTTTGAAGTTGAAGACCCCTATAATGTTGAATACTATGACCTTGAAGAAGTACCAAGAAAAAAAGCTCCTGACAATATTTTAGCGTTTCCTAAACAGAAGAAAGTTAAAAACCAAATAACAAGTTATTTAGTTAGAGTGGACTTGAAGGGGTTTAAACCACCTATTTGGCGTCGCTTAATGATTCCGGCTGGCACTACTTATCAGCAACTTCATCATATTCTTCAAGTTAGTTTTGGATGGGAAGACAGTCATTTACATAGTTTCTTTGTAGATCGGACTAAAATGATTGGACCGAGCGAACTGGAAATGTCACAGTTTTCTGAAGAGCGACGAATGATTGACGAGGATTTCCAAGAAGGAGCAAAAATTGAATATATCTATGATTTTGGCTGTGATTGGGAGCATCAAATCATTGTAGAAAAAGTACTTTTAAATGAAGCAGTGCAATTTCAGTATGCTGTTTGCGTAAAGGCAAAGGGTGATACTCCATGTGAAGATACGCGCGGAGAAGAAATTTGGAAGCCCTTTGATCTAGCAGAAATAAATACTAGGCTAGAGCATAAAAGAATCAAGGATTGAGTGAAATCTAAATTAAAAAGAGTCTGGAAAACTCATTCCAGACTCTTTTACTGTTTTTTTAGCGACTTTAATTTACTAAATAATTATTGATAAGGAGATAATTAATCTCTAAAGATGAATCGACGAAATCCATGATATTTCTTTTCAGCTTGAACTGGAGAGTTATCTGTAATCAAAAGGGCGATCATGACATAACCAATCCAACTATCACGGGAATAGAGTACGTATTTAGGTAACCACTCATTAGCATATTTATCTTTGTATTCTTTTAGACCACCGAAAGAATAGAAGCGGGAGCCGAAATTATAAACTAAATAAGCAATCCGTTCCTGGGTGAAGCTTTTACGAGAGGTTCCAACATTTGCTAAGGGAGCCATACCTAGGTCAAAATATTCGATACCCATCTCGTCTCTCATGTACTGAAACAGGTTAATGAACAGAAAATCCATCGTGCCGCTTGGAGCTTCTTCAGGACTGTGGCGCATCAAGTCGATTGTTCCTATGCTGTTGGTATAAGTAGGCATGAAATTTGCGAAAGCAACAATCTTTTCATCGCTATTTCTAATCACGGCAATTGGTGCCCGTTGCAAATAATCTTCTGAAAAGAAACCTAAAGAAAAGCCTTTTTCTTTGCGACCTCCCAACCATTCATCTGAGACAGTTTTTAAGGCATTGATTGTCTCAGTTGAGAAGGGCGGTTTGATAACATCGAATTGATAACCTTCCTTAAGAACCTTATTAAAACTAGAGCGCTGACCTTTCATTTTCTTTCCGCTTAACGTAAAGTCAGGCAGGTGAACATGGGCTCTTTCACCGAATTTGATGAAATCATAGCCGAACTCGTGAAGAATCATGACCATCTCTTCGCTATTTTCATAAAAAACCGGTAAGTAATTGTAGCGATCAACTTCATTAATCAGTGCTTCTGTAGCAGCCTCGAAGTCACTTGCTTTCCCCGAAGGATCGCCCATTACTAAAATTTTATTATTGAAGGTCGATAATTGGAAGAAAACTGTGTCTTCATCACCGTTATTGTAATAAAAAACCTTCTTGTCTTCTAAAAAGACTAATTGACTGTCAGGATTACCGCCATATGTTGATAAAATATGTTGGATACGAGACTCATCTAAGGATTCGCCAATTTGAATTCGTTTATTTTTCAAAAAGCGGATCAATAATAGGATAATGAAAGCAACTATCAGGATAGCGATAAAACCAACGAACCAAATTCTTTCGCTTGGAAACAAGAAAAATTCTGGCAAACGATGACGATGATGAATGTTTGGACTATTGTAAACACCGATAATAATGTATAGAATTGCTAAACTGCCCATGATTATCCCATCAATCGTCATCCATTCAGCAGAATAAACTAGTTGTTCTCTAAATAACTCATTCTTTGAAAAAATAACAAAGAGTAACAATAGCGCAAGGAATATTCCGGTTGAAAAACGAAATCCTGCTAATAATGAATATAGAAAAGTTAAGGTTACAATGATAATCGTAGGAATATAAGCTCTCTTCACTCGTGCAGAGGTTCCACGACCGGAAACAATCAATAAAAAGCCTAAAAGAATAGCTGGAAAGACTACAATTACACGGGAATGAATAGGATTCAGACGTTGCAAGAAAGGCAACCGGATAAATGCTTCAGGAATTGTTGCTGATAAAACCAGCATAATTCCCGTAAAATAAAGTAGAATAACCTCGAACTTGTGTGCCAATTCTTTTAATAGACTAATTGGAATTCCTTTATAACGTGTATTAATCGTTGTACCAAGATTCTTGAAGAAGAAAATCAGGCCAATAGCAAAGGGAATCAGGTAATAGAAAAGTCGAAATAATAAAAGCCACGCGACAACTGTTTCGCGAGGAGTTCCCAGAGCTGATAGACCGATAATCATCATCAGATCAAAACTGCCGAGTTCACCTGGTATCATCGAAGCAATTCCGATTACTGTCGCAGCAATAAATAACGGAACAACATCGCGAATGCTCACATGGATACCCATCAACAAACCAATTGAAATGAAACTGACTAACGTCCCTGTCCACTCGAGAAAGGAGGTCGCGATCAATTCCAAACGATGTGAACTTTTCAGGTCGCCCAGATATTCTCCTTTACCGAAAAGACTTAAACAAAAGACAATTGGAAAATAGAGGCCACCACCAATTAACCAAATCCAGTATTGTCGTAGATATTGATTGTGGTCGTCGAACATAACTAAGAAAAAAGAAAGTAGTGCATAAATTGAAAGTCCTGACATTGTAAAGACTAAAATTTTTGATAATGCTTGAATAACTTTTTTCCCAGATGTTTGTTTGCCATAAAATTCAGAGCGTAATCCCGCACTAACGAAGCCGCCAAAGCCAGCAATATTATTTAGGGTATTAACCAACCAGCTTGTTTCAAAGATGTATAACTTCTTTGGTTTCTGTTCTAAGATGTTATTTAAGGTAAAATCGTAGCCGATCATTGGGATCACAGAAACTAATCCGATTAGTGCCATTAGCAAAATATTCCAGATGCTGATTTCGCTAAAAATAGTTGAAAGCTGATCAAAGGAAATTGTTTTTGCAATATTGGATAACTCGAACAAGACAATAATAATAACTGAAATCAAAAAGATTGTTTTAAATTTACTTAAATGTGTTTTTATCCATCCGATAAGATTTTCCATCGAATCACTCCTCACCAATTAAAAATTGAAGGACTTCTTGATTGAAACGCTTTGGATTTCTACGCGCGAACATATGTCCTTGTCCTGAAACGATTGCAAAACTCGCGTTTGGAATCGAACGAGCAATATACATTGAATGTTGCGTTTTAATTGAATCATGTTTACCCACGATAACCAAAGTAGGAGCCTGTATCTGGTTCAAGTCCTCAGTTGTCAACCCGATATCGCGGAAAAGCAGACGCAGAATGGGTAAGAAATTTCGCATACCTGTATCTACAAACGCCCCGATCCAAACGATCGCGTATTGTACATAACTCAAGAGATGATAAAGCGTCCGAACCCCACTAGGAACCGTATTTCCAGCATTCAAAACCAGATGATCCACTTTTTCAGGAAAAAGTCGCGCAAAAACCATTGCCAAATTTGCACCATCACTAAAGCCCAAGAGATCGGCATGATTAAGTCCTTCTTGTTCCATAATGGTTGCGAGATCTTCTGCCATTAAGTGAAAACTTGTTTCCTTTTGCGTATTAGTTGAACGACCATGTCCGCGGCTGTCAACAACATAAACGTTGAAATGTTTGCTGAAACTGTTTAATTGTTTTGAAAAGTATCGACCGCTTCCGCCGTTACCGTGAAGCAAAAAGAGCGCTGGCCCTTTTCCGTATTTTTCGTAATAAATTTCTGAACCATCGCTCATTTGAGCGATTTTTTTTTCATTTTTCACAACATCACCTACCAGTGTTAAGTATACCGATTTTTTTAAGTATTGCACATTAATTTAATCATGGAATAAAATGAAAACTTTAGAATGATTAATTAAATATAAAGCTATCATATTTTACTTTTAAAAGATTGATTGACTCTTGTAGTATGGAAAGAGAAAAAAGAAGACAGATGGGTAGATTTCATGTTAAAGATAATTGGAAAACTTTTGAAAATAATTATTATAGTTGCAATTCTCACGGTCCTTGTGGTCGGTGGATTTTTTGCAATTCGAATATATAAAAATACAAATACCGTCAACGGCTATCGCAACGATGTGCAAGTTTTGGCGGATCAAGCAGGGGTAGGAGATTATACGGACGTTATTTTAGGAATCATGTATACTGAATCAAAGGGTCAGGGGACGGACCTGATGCAAAGCTCCGAAAGTGCTTATGGAAGTCGTGGAAAGATTATTAGTCAACAAGAGAGTATCGAAAGTGGCGTTAAGCATTTTGCGGAAAGCTATAAGCAGGCGAAGGCTGCTGGATGCGACCTCGACACTGCAATTCAAGCGTATAACTTTGGAACAAAATATATCCAATATGTGCAAGAGCACGGTGGTAAAAATAGTGTGGAGCTTGCTGAAGAATACTCGCGAGACGTTTTATCCCCAGGCTATGGCAATGATCAGCAGCACACTTATCGTTATATGCAATTGCAATCTGTGTTATACAATGGCGGGTATCTGTATCAAAACGGTGGAAACATGTTTTATGCTGAAATCGTGCAAATGAATAAGCGTTTCATTACGATGTTTCAAAGGTTTCAAGATAGTTAAAATAATGAGCGGAAAGCTTGTAATAATAAAGAAATATGCTAAAATGATAGACGTATAAGTTTGTCTAAAAAAATCGCGCTGATCGAGAGATGAATTGGGGCGATTTTTTACGGCTGTTATCATATTTTTGGGAACTGGGGTGAGGTTTTTTTGGCGCAAAGAATTCCCCAACAAGTGATTGATGAGGTTCGTGAGAAAACAAATATTGTTGAAGTGATTGGGCAATATGTTCAATTAAAAAAATCCGGCAAAAATTATTTGGGACTTTGTCCATTTCACGAAGAAAAGACTCCATCATTTTCGGTTGCTGAAGACAAGCAGATTTTTCATTGTTTTGGATGCGGTAAGGGCGGCAATGTTTATACTTTTTTACAAGAGCTAGAAGGAATCAGTTTTCCTGAAGCTGTAAAAAAAGTTGCCGACATGGAACAAATTCCTTTAGGTATTGAGATTTCTAGTGAGCCTGTGAACCAAACGTCAACAGGGCAGCAACAATTAATTGCGTTGCATGAACGAACGCGAGACTTGTATCATCATCTGCTAATGAATACGAAGGTTGGTGAAGAAGCGTTAGAGTATCTTCATGAGCGCGGTTTAAGTGATGATTTGATCAATGAATTTAAGATTGGTTTTGCACCTAGTCAACGGGATTTCTTAGTTCAAGTGACACAACAAGACAAGGTGAATGCTGATTTGATGGAACGCAGCGGATTATTTATTCGTAGAGATGACGGTAGCTTTAGCGATCGTTTTTATCAGCGAGTGATGTTTCCTCTGAATGATTTTCGTGGGAAACCGATCGGATTTTCTGGACGTTTGTTGAAAACAAAAGATTTTCCTGGAGAAGATCAGCCGAAGTATCTGAATTCTCCTGAGACGGAGCTATTCAATAAACGGCAGGTATTGTTCAATTTTGACAAAGCCCGAAACGAAATTCGTAAACAGGGGGAAGCAATACTATTTGAAGGTTTCATGGACGTATTAGCTGCTTGGCAGGCCGGTATCAAAATTGGACTAGCTTCCATGGGTACAAGTTTAACGGAGCAACAAATTGCGACAATTGAGCGTGTGACTGGTCAAGTGGTAATCGCCTATGATGGTGATGATCCTGGGCAAGCGGCGACGGATCGTGCATTAACAATTTTAGATGCACATAGTCGATTGAATCTGTCTACCGTTACTGTGCCGGAAAAACTTGATCCAGATGAATACTTGCGAAAATACGGTGAGACTGAGTTGCAGAATTTATTACAGCATGGTCGTCAGACCCCTTTTGCTTTTAAGATGCATTATCGGAAGAAAGGGTTGAATCTGGATAATGAAGCGGACCGTTTGAACTACTTGGAAGTCTTAATGCAAGATTTGGCAAAAGTCCAATCTCCAGTAGAACAAGATTTGTATTTGGGTCAATTAGCCAATGAGTTTCATTTGACGCGAGAAAGTTTGAAGCAACAATTGCAAATGGTTCGCCAAACAATCCGTACTGAGCGACGTCAGCAGCAAGCTCCGGTTTCTGCGGCACCGACTCAATCGGTCAAAAGAGTATTGACCAAAGAAGAAAAAGCCGAACGAATGTTACTGTATCGGTGCATGAATGAAAGTTCGATCCGTGAACAATTAGTCCAGACGGAATTTCAATTTATCCACGATCAGTATCAAGAATTGCTTCTTTACTTAGATAGTTATATGATGGTTCATGGAAATTTTATTTTAGCAGACTTCCTGAACTATTTAAAAGAGGAGGAGATGAAGCAGCTAGTCATCGACATCTCTATGATATCCATGTCAGAAGATAGTAACGAACGAGAAATCTATGATCTGATGCGGGTAATTTCCCAATCTGGCATTGCTGAGGAAATCAAACAACGACAAGAAGAGCAGCTTGAGGCCAGAAAAAGTGGAAACCAGCAGCGGGAATTAGAATTAACCGTGCAAATTATCGAATTGACAAAACGCTTGAAACAAGCCTAGAAGTGAAAGGGGCATTTATTTTATGGCAGATGTAAAAAACAAAAAAGAGTACGAAAAAGCTTTAGCAGCCTTCATTAAGGAGAAAAAACCTTTAGGACAGGTGGTCTACGATGAATTAACCAATCGTTTGGCGACACCTTATGAATTAGGTGCAGAAGCAATGGATGAATTAATCCAAAAAGTCGAAGATGCTGGTGTTAGTGTCGTTGATGAAAATGGTGAACCTTCTAAGGCTAGCTTGAAACAAAATGAAGAAACTGCAAAAGCCGCACAAAAAGAAGATTTATCGGCCCCAACTGGCGTTAAGATTAATGACCCAGTTCGTATGTATTTAAAAGAAATCGGACGCGTTTCATTGTTGACTGCCGAAGAAGAAGTTGAGCTTGCATTATTGATCGAACAAGGGGATCAAGAAGCAAAACAACGCTTAGCAGAAGCGAACTTGCGTTTAGTTGTAAGTATTGCGAAGCGGTATGTTGGACGTGGAATGCAATTCTTAGATTTGATCCAAGAAGGAAATATGGGCTTGATGAAGGCCGTTGAAAAATTTGATTACCGTAAAGGTTTCAAGTTCTCGACCTATGCAACATGGTGGATTCGACAAGCAATTACTCGTGCGATTGCTGACCAAGCGCGTACGATTCGTATTCCGGTTCATATGGTAGAAACGATTAATAAGTTAATTCGTGTACAACGACAATTACTACAAGATCTAGGCCGGGAACCAACACCAGAAGAAATTGGGGCTGAAATGGACCTGCCTACTGAAAAAGTTCGTGAGATTTTGAAGATCGCTCAAGAGCCAGTTTCGTTGGAGACGCCGATTGGTGAGGAAGATGATTCACATTTAGGTGATTTCATTGAAGACCAAGAAGCGACAAGTCCAGCTGAACATGCGGCTTCAGAGATGTTGAAAGAACAACTAGAAGATGTCTTGGATACATTGACTGACCGTGAAGAAAATGTCTTACGTCTACGTTTTGGTTTAGATGATGGCAGAACACGGACTTTAGAAGAAGTTGGCCGTGTATTTGGTGTTACCCGTGAACGGATTCGTCAGATTGAAGCGAAGGCTTTGCGTAAATTACGCCATCCATCACGTTCTAAGCAATTGAAAGACTTTTTAGAATAAAAAACATTTAGGCTCTAAGTCAAATCGTGTTGTTTTCATTAAATCACTGAAAGGAAATGCTTCGGCGTTTCCTTTTTTCTTTTTGATTTTTTGTTCAAATAATGTCGCAAAGATTCTGTTGAATCAGAATTCGCATACGAAGGTGGCGAAAGGTTCTAAAACCAAACGCCACTCTCTTGATCACTTTAATCAAGTTATTCTTCCCTTCAAGTTTTCCGTTCGAATAGGGGTTTTTTAACGCATTGATAATCGCTTGTTTGTGTTTGTTTAAGTAAAGAATCGCTTTTTTAAATGCTGGATCAAGCATCGGAGGTAAGTGATCAATGCGTTCGTAAAAGTCTGTATAATCTTTGGCATCAAAGGCATCCAACAAATTCTGATACACATCATAGCTTGTCCGTAAGTGCTCGTCAATCGATAATAAATAGTCCAATACTTCCGATTCCGTCAGGTATTTCCGTTGGAAAAGCGGGTATTGTTTGAGCGAAGAATAATTGATTTTTCTATTTTTCTTCAGAATGGTTCGCCAATATTTCTTAAGCTTGCGATACTTTTTCATGGCTTGCGGGTCGCTCTTTTTCAAGTGATTCATGGTTTTTATCCGTTGTTTGTTAAACGCACGATTGAGTTGTTGGATCACATGAAATCGATCAATGGAAATCCGAGCATTTGGGAAAACGACCTTTGTCACAGAATCATAGCCCGCATTCATATCCATCACGACATGAGAAACGTTTTTCCGTGCGTGATAAGTAAAGCGCATGAAATAGGCGATCAGCTTGAAGCTTCTTCGATCCTCTAAAATATCAAAGATTTTCCCCGTATCCGCGTCACTGAGAATAAAACACATGGCGCCCTGACAGTCCTTAGTTCCTTTGAATTCATCAATCAATAGATGTTTGGGTAAGTAATTGGGCTTCAGTCGTGGTTCTTCAAAAAAAGAATCCAAGACCCGTTCGACCGTTTTAGCGGAAACCAAGTAACGTTGAGCGATATCTTTCATCGAAATTTTCTTCTTTAAATCAACAGCGATCGCAAACTTGAGCGCTTGGGAGAGATAACAGTTTTCTGCAACATAATAGGTTTTAGCTGAAAAGGTATGGTGACACTGTTTACAATAAAACCGTTGTTTATAGAGATGAAGATAGGTAGACACCTCTTGATAAGGGAGTAATTGAATCCAGCTATCTTTGTAGCCATGATGGATGACGGAGTCGTAACCGCAACACTCACACCGAGGAGAGGGATAGCTCAGTCGACCAGTAAAGACGGTGGCCATTCTGTCATGGACTTTTTCTTTTGAGACGGCGTCTTTAGGAAAAGTAATGTTGGAATCGTGAATATTTAGGATTTGTTTGATGGTTTTGTCTAGGCAATCATCTTTATATTTGATATTCTTAATACTGGACATTTGGTTCGCCTCCTATGATTGGGTTCAGCGATTTAATTATAGGACAACCAAATGTCCTTTTGTATAAAAAATACTTGGTGTTCTCACTCAGAAAGAGTAACAACACCAAATATTATAGAACCAACATTTAAGCTCCTCGAGGATTTCCTTGAGGAGTTTTTTATGGCAAAAATACAGCTAAACTGCATGATTGTGCAATTTCCAAAAAAGCATACGGAATTTATTATTTTTGATTAATTCGTTCGAAAATTGCTTGGAACATCCCTAAACATATGATAGATTAAAGCATATGATTGAAAAAAAGGAGCCGATTTCATTGCAAAAATGCCCTAACTGTGGTTATGAACCAGTCGAAGGATGCACAACTTGTCCGAAGTGTGGCTTTTCACTACAGTTAAACGATCAAGAAAATACCAAAGAAATCAATGATAAAAATGATACGATCGAATGGTCTGATCTAGCAGATATGCCAATTGAATCTGTGCAAAAAATGTTTAAGGATAATGAGGATAAAATGAAAGAAGAAAACTCTAAAGAGACAACGGAGGAAACTCCTGAAATGAATCCGATATTAGCGCAGTATATTCGTGAGCATAAAGAAGGCCAGGACAAATCCGAAAATAGTGAAACTGAAAATAAATCAGAGGAAGTCGATGAGACAGATTCTGTTAATATCGATGAAAATAAGATTGCAGAGACGAAAGAAGTAACAAATGACAAAGCTCCAGAGACTGACTATGAAGAAATTGCAGAAGAACAAAAGAGTGAAATGGACGAACCAATAGAAGAAACGGCTGAAAATGCAATTGAAGCAGAGAATGAATCGAAGGAAGCAATTTTGTTAGATCCTGCAGTTCCTTATGACGAAGAAAACACAGAATCCGCTTCTGAAGAGATAGAAGAAACACCACTTGATTCAGAATCAAATAATGGAGCTATTCCGCCAGGAGATCAACAGTCTTCAGAAGAAAAACCCAAGAAAGGCCGCAAAAAGGTTTATATCACACTTGCGGCAATTGCCGTGTTAGGTATTGGTGGCGCTTATTACTATCAACACGAGAAGGAAGTTGAAGCGCAGCGGATTGCAACCGTTAAAAAAGAGAATAAAGCTCTTGATACGATTGAGGAAAGTATTGATAGTTATTACACGGACGATCAACACACATTTCTCGTTGCCGACAAAGTGAATCTTAACACGGGTAAAATTGATGAAGAATTATCCAAGTATAAAGATCACAAACGATACGATGAATTGAAAAAAGAGTACGATGAGTTATCGAATAAGCAAAAGGCTGAGCAATCTGTAAATCAGCTATTCACAAGCCCTGCGATCAATGGGAACAAACTAGCAGACAAACCATTATTGAAAACAGCTGAACCTGTGAATCTCACTGTTAATACAGGAGATAAAGAGTTTGATACTTTAATGAGTCAAGCTATCACGAATGCAAAGGATCAATATACCAAGGTTGAAGCAGCGAAAAAAGCGGCTGATAGTTTGTTAAAGGACGGCAACGTGATTGATTCTGTCAATCGTGATCAGTACAATAAGGCTAATGATGCAGTGAAAGCGGTAGCTAATCAAGAGCTAGTGCAGACTCAAAAGGATGAATTAACGAAGGTTGATCAAACGTTGAAGGACAAAGAGAAAAAAGCTGCTGAAGAGAAAGCAGCAGCAGAAAAAGCCGCTCAAGAAAAAGCAGAACAAGAAAAGGCAGCTCAAGAAGCCCGAGATAGAACTTCTTCTGATACTAGTCAGGCAGGAGATACAAGTAGTGATGCGTACGTTTGGGCGCCAGGCGTCAGGGAGAAGGTTATACAAACATGTATTTCTCGTGGATATATCGTGGAAGGCGGATATAGCTTAGAACCAGTGAAAGTTGAAAATGGAGAAGGGTATTATAATTTATACGCCACTTCTAATCGTGCTTCATTGACAAAAGGCTACTCGGATAGCGACTTGCCAATGTACCTAGTAACGATCAACTGTAAAACTGGATGGTTCAAAGGAAACGGGCCAAACTAAAATAAAAAATAGAGGCTGGGAAGAAAGTTTTCTTTCCAGCCTTAGTTATGAGCTGTGGTAAAATAGGAGAGATAGTTAGTTTTAAATGGTGTGTAGAAAATTAGATGTAGCAAAATCAAAAGGAGCAGCAGGTATGAATGAATTATTAGGTCAAGTTTTTACAGGATTGATCATTGATGAAAATGACATGATGTATTTAGTACAAAAAAATGGGGTAACGTTCCGTTTTTTGAAGACTGAGGATGCCTCTTATAGAATCGGAGAATCAGTTGAAGGCTTTGGTTATGTGAATCAAAAGAAAGAGGCGATTTTTACCACAATAATCCCCCAAGTTCGGATTGGACATTATGCTTTTGGAGAAGTGACAGACGTTCGCAGAGATTTAGGTGTGTTTGTTAATATTGGATTACCTGACAAAGATATGGTTGTTTCTTTAGATGAAATGCCGAGTATGAAAGAATTATGGCCTAAAAAAGGTGATCGTTTGATGATCAGTTTACGTGTTGATGAAAAGGACCGGATGTGGGGTGTTTTAGCAGATGAGGCGATTTTTCATTCATTAAGCCGTTCAGGTACTGCTGAAATGCAGAACGAGAATAAAAAAGGAACGATTTATCGCTTGAAAGTTGCTGGTTCATATTTAATTACGGATGATTTTTATATTGGTTTTGTTCATCCCTCAGAACGTTATCAGGAACCACGCCTAGGAGAAGTCGTTGAAGCTCGTGTCATCGGTGTTCGTCCAGATGGTGTTTTGAATATGTCTTTGAAACCACGCAGCTATGAAATGATCAATGATGATGCTGCGATGATTTTGACTATGCTGCAAAGAAATCCAGACCACTCATTACCTTATTGGGATAAGTCTGCGCCAGAAGAAATCAAAGAAGCGTTTGGAATCAGTAAAGGCCAGTTTAAACGGGCAATTGGTCACTTACTGAAAGAAAAATTGATCGAACAAAGCGAAGGTCAAATTCGTTTGAAAAGCTAATTGAGAATGTCCTTGCATAAATAAAGGTGATAAACTATAATAATTCTAAGAAAAGCAGCAATTACTTGGCTGTTAGTTTAGAATTATTCTAAAATAGATGGAGGAGGGTTCTCTTGAACGCAATCCTAGCCTTACAAAAGACCAAAAAGCAGCTCCACGATTCGGGATTCAAGTTGACACCTCAGCGCGAAGCAACTGTTCTCGTATTATTGGAAAATGAAAAAGATCATTTATCAGCCGAGGAGATATACTTTTTAGTAAAGAAAAAAAGTCCTGAAATCGGCTTAGCAACGGTTTATCGTACATTAGAAATTTTGACTGAATTGCAAATCGTCAACAAAATCAGCTTTGATGATGGTTTAGCTCGTTATGATCTTCGTAAAGAAGGAGCAGAGCATTTTCATCATCATTTATTGTGTCTTGAATGCGGAAATATTGAAGAGATTGAAGAAGACCTTTTAGGCGAAGTAGAACGTGTAGTAGAATCACGATATCACTTTTTAGTGAAGGATCATCGTTTAACTTTTCACGGCATTTGTCAAAGCTGTCAAGAAAAAAAAGAAGCGTAAGGCTTCTTGAGAAAAACGGATTAAGTTATAATTAATTTATATAGTCCCTTGCAAAGATACGTGCTATCATTTCAAGGGACTTTTTGTTATGATAAAGCGAAAGTGGTGAGAACATGGATGAACAAATAACGGAATATTTGCATTTTTTAACGATTGAACGTGGTCTTTCAGAAAATACTCGTGTCAGTTATCAAAGAGATCTTCACCAGTATTTGTCCTTTTTGAGTGAACAAGGGGTCACCGAATGGCAGGCTGTCGATCGTTATATAGTTGTGGCTTTTTTGGCAAATTTAACTGAAGCTGGGAAAGCATCAACTACGATCACGCGAATGATTTCCAGCTTGCGTCGGTTTCATCAGTTTTTACGTCAAGAGCGTTACACGGATCATGATCCGATGCAACATATAGATAGTCCGAAAAAAGCTCAAAAATTACCTCAGACGCTTTCATTAGCAGAAGTGGAACGTTTGATAGCCGCTCCGGATACGACGACAGATTTAGGAATCCGTGATCGTGCAATCTTAGAAGTAATGTATGCGACGGGGCTACGAGTTAGCGAACTGATTGGTTTGAAACTTGGAGATATCCATTTAGAGATGGGTTTATTGCAAACTGTTGGGAAGGGCGATAAAGAACGGATTGTTCCTCTTGGTGATTATGCAATTCATTGGCTGGAACGCTATTTAACCGAAGTGCGTCCTTTGTTAACCAAGAAAACACCAAGCGTAATGTTTCTATTCGTTAATAACCACGGACACGGGATGAGCCGTCAAGGAATATGGAAAAATCTGAAACAATATGTAATCAAGGCCGAGATCATGAAGGATGTTACTCCTCATACACTGCGCCATAGCTTTGCGACGCATTTGTTAGAAAACGGGGCGGATTTGCGAACTGTTCAGGAACTTTTGGGCCATGCTGATATTTCTACGACTCAAATTTATACCCATATTACTAAACGAAGAATGACCGAAGTCTACAAAGAATTTTTTCCACGGGCCTAATAGGAGGAAAGAAAATGCTTAGTCACTATCGAAAAAATCAACGAAAAATCGCAATGGGCCTTTTAAGTTTCCATGAAAGTTTGAAGGACCATCAGCACTTGCTAAAAGAAATTGATACCTATGAAGATGATGATCGTTATCAGCTTTATTGCTATTACGATGAACATTCAGATAATGTTCAAGGCGTCGTGGGAGTCAGCCAGCTTGAAGACCAGGAAATTGTTTTGCATGATATCAGCTTAAATCCTTCTTACCGTGGAGAAGGTGTGAGCCTAAAAATGATGGAAGAACTACAAGCGCTGTATCCAGATCAAACAATAATTGGGACACCAGCAACATCTGCTTTCTTAGCGAAGTGGCAGAAACATAAGCGAGGATAAAATGGAGACAATCAGTTTAAAATTAGATGTTTTTGAAGGGCCATTGGATTTACTACTGCACTTGATTCAGCAATTGGAAATTGATATTTATGATATTCCGATAGCAGCAGTTACAGAACAATATATGAATTTTATCCACGCCATGAAGACATTGGAATTAGAAGTGGCCGGTGAATATTTGGTTATGGCCGCAACCTTAATGTCAATCAAAAGTCAGATGCTTTTGCCTAAGCCTGAGGTGGCATTTGAGTATGATGACGAAGAAGGAGAAGATCCACGAGACGCTCTAGTCCAGCAATTATTAGAATACCGAAAATATAAGTATGCTGCTTCGGTATTGTCGGAAAAGGAAGAAGAGCGTAGCTTGTTTTATACAAAAGCCCCCATGGATCTTTCCGAATATGAGGAAGAAATCTTACCTTTACCGAAAAATCAATTGAATACCATCGATCTCTTTTTAGCCTTGCATGATGTTTTACAACGAAAGAAAAGAAATCAGACAATCGAAACAACTGTAACCGCCGAGACGATTACGGTTGACCAAAAAGTGAATGAGATTGGTCGTCGATTAGAAAAATTATCTGAGAATGAAGGCTTACCACTAGAGTCTTTTTTTGTGCAGTATACCAAGGATGAAATGATCACAACCTTTATGGCGTTGTTGGAATTGATGAAAAAAGGTCAAGCTACTGCAACTCAGGAAGAAACATACGCACCAATTTTGATTTTTAAAGGAGTCATTGTATGAATCAATTAAGCCAGATTGAAGCGATGCTTTTTGTGGTAGGTGAAGAAGGGATTAGTTTAGAAGAACTGGCCTTTACTTTAAAACGCCCTACTCCGGAAATCTATCAAAATATTATAGATTTGAGAGAATCGTACGAAACGAATGCTGCTTCCGCATTAACCCTGCTAGAGGTCGGTAATCATTTTGTTTTAAGTACAAAGAAGGAATTTGCTCCTTTGTTAAAAGAATTTGCACGTTCTCCAATGGCTAACCGTTTAAGTCAAGCAGCTCTTGAAACACTTTCGATCATTGCTTACAAACAGCCAGTGACACGATCAGAAATTGATGAACTGCGCGGGGTACAATCAAGTGGAGCAGTTCAAACATTAGTAGCACGACAGCTGATCGAAGAAAAAGGGCGTGTTGATGGTCCGGGCCGTGCAATTTTATATGGAACCAGCGCTTATTTCATGGACTATTTTGGATTAAAAGACATGGAAGAACTGCCGGATGTACAAAAGATGGAAGCAGATCTAGCTGATGAGGATGAACCATTAGATTTATTTTATGATCGCTTTAAAGAAGAGGATGGACAATAAATGGAAAGATTACAAAAGGTTATCGCCCACGCAGGAATTGCATCGCGTCGTAAAGCTGAAGAGTATATTACTGGCGGTCGGGTTAAAGTAAATGGTGAGGTTATAAAGGAGCTTGGAACAAAAGTAGGTAAGAAAGATATTGTCGAAGTTGATGGTGTACCAATCTATCAAGAGGAGCCCGTGTATTATTTATTTTATAAGCCTCGCGGTGTAATCTCAGCTGTTAGTGATGATAAAAACCGAAAAGTTGTGACAGACTATTTTGCAACTGTTCCAGAAAGAATTTATCCTGTGGGACGTTTGGATTATGATACGTCGGGTATTTTACTTTTGACGAATGATGGTGACTTTTCACAACGATTAGCTCATCCAAAGCACCAAATCGACAAGGTGTATGTAGCTAAAGTAAAAGGATACGCAGAGAAAAGAGCTCTTTTACCATTGACCAAAGGGATCCGCATTGAGGGAAAGAAAACAGCGCCGGCTCGTTTTGAAATTCTTTCAGCAGATAAAAAAGCCGAAACAAGTATCGTTGAATTAACGATCCATGAAGGCCGGAACCACCAAGTCAAAAATATGTTAGCAGCAGTTGGTTTGCCGGTTCAGAAATTAAAGCGAGAACGTTATGGTGATTTAACTTTACAGGGATTGCGTCCTGGAGAGTATCGTCGTTTGAATACAAAAGAAATCAATACGTTGTTGAATCAGTCAAAATAGAAAATCATTTACTTGTTTTTTGAAAGTAAACTTGTTATAGTTAATTCACAATAAAAAAATAATTTATGGTTCGTCTTCAGGGGCAGGGTGAAAATCCCGACCGGCGGTGATAGTCCGCGAACTGCGCAAGCAGCCGAATCGGTGAGATTCCGATACCGACAGTACAGTCTGGATAAAGAAGATAGAGCTTATTTGAGTGAGATTGTATTCAAGTAACTCTATGCTTTTTTCTGAAGCATAGAGTTTTTTTGTGTCAAGGTCTGGCTCAAATAGTTCGATGAAGATGATTCCGAAACGGAGGATTTCACATGAAGAACTTACGGTTACAAAAAATGACAGCAGTAGCAGTGGCAGCAGCAATGGGATTGATTTTACAATTTATCGCTTTTCCTATTCTCCCGATGTTTCCTTTTCTAACGTTAGATTTTAGCGATATTCCAGTGTTGATTAATATGTTTATCTTTGGACCATTAACGGGGATTGCAACAGCTTTTATTCGTTCATTGCTGCATTTGACAATGACCGGTTTTTCGATCGATAATTTAATTGGAGACTTTGCTAGTTTCTTCGCCTCAACTTTATATACCTTACCGATTTTTCTAATGTTTAGAAAAAGAACAACTTCGAAACGGGTTTTAGGTTTGGGATTAGGTATCTTGGCGATGACGATTTTTATGAGTATTGCAAATTACTTTGTGATTACGCCGCTTTATTTGAAGGCATTTGGACTTTCAGCCGGACAAATGCTAGGAATGGGATTAGGACGCTATATTTTAGTAGGGATTGTTCCATTCAATATTCTTAAAGGTATATCTGTTAGCGTTGTTTTCTTAGTCTTACACGCCAAGTTATTACCGTGGTTATCGAAAAAGACGATGACCTCGCAACATCATTCAGTATAAGTAAAAAATCTCAGACAATTTTGTCTGAGATTTTTTTGAAATTTGCTTGTTTTCGTGTACTTTTTTTAAAGTATGTTATCATTAATTTTGATATAAGATAGCATGAGACGGGCATCGTTTGGCTGACTGAATAACCGCCGCTTGTTGATCTTCAGGGATAAACTCGTGATTGGCTTCAGGCTCTCCAACAAATAGGACGAGACCGTCGTCAGTATAATCAAATATTTCTGGAGCGATCGTTTGGCATAACCCGCAAGCTATACAGCGCTCAGGAATGATTTCGCATTTCATTTTTTCACCTTCCACAGGAGATTTTACTATGACTTTTTTTATTCTAACGTTATTTCAATCTGGCTACAAGATAAGAACCTCGACTTTGTATCATTTATTGGTCGGAAAGCGAACAAGTTCTGTCTTGCTGCACGGTTTTTTTTATCATAATTTAATTTATTTAGGAGCGCTGCCAAATTTGCAGGATGCTGACTTTCAGAAAGAACTTAAGAAATTAGTTGCTGCTGATTGGATTATCATCGATGAAGGCTTTGGGATGCTGACCTCTCGAGGCAAGAAGCAATTAGCTGAAAGAAAGTATGATCTTAGTGGATTGGATAATTTACGTTATGGTCGAACACGAGAGAATTCTTGGCAACTGCTTCTATTTGCGGTGCAGGTCATTAGTCATTTATCTTATGGTAAAAAAGAATATATCCCAATTGAAAATCGACCTTTCTATTTACAGCAGATCAAAAAATGGTTGGTGGGTTCTGGGCCAAATTTAGTCAAACACTTCCAGCAAGAATTACTGACGATTTTTCAACAACTGCCTTCCGAAGAAGCTGATTTTTTAGCTAATCAGTTTTCTGGCTATGATTTTCAAGGGAAGACAGCCTTTCAATTATTACCTGAAAAATACCAAAATACTCCATGGGATCAACTTTTTCGACAGCATGCAATTGATCTTTTTTTGGCTCAGGTTAAAAAAGGAGAGCTGGCTAGATTATTATCAGCGTTGGATCAGCAGAATCTTAATAAAAGTATGTTGAAAACCAGAGAATACTTTCTAGCTGGTAAAACAGAAGCTGAAATTTTACGACTTCGACATTTAAAGCAAGGTACGATTAATGATCATTTTATTGAATGGGCTTTGCTAGAGAAAGCATTTCCCTTTGAACGTTTCGAGCTGCTTGAATTTAACCAGTTAAGCAGTGAAGAGGTACTAGATCAACGATACCAAGAGTATGACATACCGTATTTAAATTTTCGTTTGTCACAAATTTATTATTTGAGGGAAAAACAATGGACTTAACACAATTATTAAGAGAAAAATTTCATCATGATCAGTTCAGACCTGGCCAGCAGGAAATTATTGAGACGATCCTAAATGGAGAATCAGTGTTAGGAATGTTGCCGACAGGAACTGGCAAATCATTGTGTTATCAACTGCCTGGTTATTTAATAGATGGGACAGTAATCATTATTTCACCGCTTATTTCTTTAATGGAGGACCAAGTAGCTCAGTTGCAGCGACTTGGCGAAAAAAGAGCTGTAGCGCTCAATAGCTTGCTTTCTTCTTGGGAGAAGCAATGGATTTTAAGTGAAATTCACCATTATAAATTTATTTTCATGAGTCCAGAAATGTTTTTGAGTAGCGAGGTCCAAAAGGCTTTACAGGTTGCCAGATTAGCGTTGATCGTGGTGGATGAAGCTCATTGTATTTCTCAGTGGGGAATTGATTTTCGTCCGGAATATCTGAAGCTGGCCGATGGCATCAAATTCATCGGTATCTCCTTAGTTTTGGCATTGACAGCAACGGCTACACCGGCAGTTCGAATGGATATTCAAAGGCTATTGTTTAGAGAAAATCAAGCAAAGGAATTTATTTTTTCTGTTGACCGTCCTAATATCAGTTACTTTGTCTACCAAGAGACTAAATTGGAAAAGCTACAAGAACTGATAACGACCTTAGAGGGTTCCGGTATTATTTATTGTGCTACTCGAAAAAAAGTTGAAGAACTGTATCAAACGTTTAAACACCAGCACGCGATTGCCTATTATCATGGTGGTTTAAGCGGTCAAGAACGTCGAATGCTTCAGCAGCAATTTTTAGCAGACGATTTACGGATTTTGATTGCAACGAATGCATTTGGTATGGGGATTAACAAAGAAAATATTCGCTTTGTAATTCATTATGATTTGCCAGATTCACCAGAGAATTATCTACAAGAAGTTGGTCGTGCTGGTAGAGATGGTCAGCTAAGCCAAGCAATTTTGTTATATGAAGCAGGTGATGAGTATATTCATCATTTTCTTCAGGAGCAAACCGATCAATCCAAAAAATTATTTGAGATCAAGCAACGAATGACTGATTTGGTCTTTGAGGATCCGTTAATAAAAAAATGGGAGCAATTTTTCCCCAACGAAAGCTCTCGCTTAATGGATTTATTAAGCCAACGAGGTAAGACTAAAAAAATTCAACTACAAAAAATGTTGGATTATATTTCGACAAAGGAATGTCGTCGAGCTTTTTTGATCGCTTATTTTGGTGAAACATCCGCTGGGGAAAATCATAATTGCTGCGATAATGATGGTGCTTTATTGAAGGTGAAACCAGTGAAACAGTTAAACAGTGAGGCCCACCTTTCTTGGGAAAAAATTATTCAAAAAATTTTTAAAAATGATGAGAAAGATTGAAAATTGACGCCACATTTTCAAGAGCTATGGTATAATACATGGCGATAGCATTTAGGAGGTTAGAGAAATTGAGTAGAAAAGATCGCTATAACGATACGAACAACGAACCGTGGGATCAACATATTTACGAATCTGATAGTGAAGAAGAAACCTATTCACGCAGCCAGTCTCGTCGTAGTGGTGGTGGAAACAAAGGTGGCGGAAATACGAAATTCTTGACGATTCTAGTCGCATTATTATTAGCCCTTATTTTGATTCCAGCTGGTGCCTTTTTCTGGATTACTCGTGATAACGACAAGCCAGCAGCCTCTCCTGAAAGTACGACTCAGGTATCAAAGGTTTCTTCAACAGAAAAGTCAAGCACCGAAGAAAGTAGTACAGAAGAAAGCACATCTTCAACTGATTCAGAAGCAAATCAACAAGAGCAGCAACAAGCTGCTGATCAGCAAGCACAGCAACAAGCTGCAGCTGAATCTCAGGCAGCCGCAGAGGCACAAGCGCAAGCAGAAGCATCACGTTCTGCAGCCGCAGCGCAACAAACAACACCATCTTCAAGTACAACGAATGATGCAAACGCACAATACGGTACAGTTCAAGCAGGTGAAGGTCCACAACAAATTGCTGGACGCTATGGCTTGAGTGTCGATGAATTTTTAAGACTGAATGGGATGGATAGAAGCAATTTCTATTTTGATCCAGGTCAGCAAGTGCGTATTAAATAATTTGAATACTTTGCCGTAATCGCTAGCGATTACGGCTTATTTATTGAAAAGAGGCAGAAACATGGAAAAAATTTCAATTGCAATCGACGGTCCCGCATCGTCTGGTAAAAGCACCGTAGCAAAAATTTTAGCGAGTGACTTTCATTTTATTTATGTGGATACGGGTGCGATGTACCGAGCTATAACTTTTTTAGCAATCAAGCACAATATTGTATTTTCAGATGAAGATGGTTTAGCCGAATTAACAAAAAAGTATCCAATCACCTTCAAGCAATCTGCTCATGGACAACTTGTCTTCGCTGATGATGAAGAGATCACACAGGCAATTAGACAGCCGGACGTGACGGGGGCTGTTTCTGAGGTATCCGCTCATAGAAAAGTTCGTGAAGAATTAGTCGAAGCGCAAAGAAAGCTAGCTCAAGCTGGCGGTGTTGTCATGGATGGTCGTGATATTGGTACAACCGTACTGCCGCAAGCAGAAGTGAAAATTTTTCTAGTCGCAAGTGTTGACGAACGAGCACAACGTCGATATAAGGAAAATCAAGAAAAAGGAATAGAGATGGATTTTGAAGCGATTAAAGAGGCCATTGCTAAGCGAGATTATTTGGATTCGCATCGGGAAGTTTCGCCTCTTATTCAGGCAGAAGATGCTGAATTGGTCGATACGACTGGAATGTCGATTGAACAGGTAGTAACGAAGATTAAAGAGGTAATCCAGTCAAAAGGTTTCTAAATTTTGGATAAAAACGATAAATAAAGCGAATTTCTTTCAATTTTTTAGAAAAAAAGAAGAAATCGCTTTATTTTTCATGTGGATTCATCTAAAATAGGATATGTAGTGCAGTTTACGCAGAATTGTTGGTAAGGAGGACAAACGACATGACAGATTTAGAACAAAATTCGATGGATAACGAGAATGTTTCCATGGAAGCAGCAATGGAAAGTGTGAATGAAGTTCAAGTTGGCGATATTGTTAAAGGCGAGGTGCTTGCCTTAGAAGATAAACAAGTTATCGTTGGTATTGAAGGTGCGGGAGTAGAAGGTGTTGTTCCTGCTAAAGAGCTTTCAACTTTACCTGTTGAAGATATCAATGAAGAAGTCAAGGTTGGCGATATTCTTGATTTAGTCGTTATCTCTTCTATTGGAAAAGACAAAGAAAATGGAAGTTATCTCCTTTCTAAACGCCGCCTAGACGCGAAGAAAGTTTGGGAAGATATTGAGAAAGAATTCCAAGATGGAAAAATCATCGAAGCACCAGTAACCAGCAGCGTTAAAGGTGGTTTGGTAGTTGATGTAGGAGTGCGCGGATTTGTACCTGCTTCAATGATTGATGACCATTTTGTAGATGATTTTTCGGTATATACTGGAAAAACATTGAAATTTAAAATTATTGAAATCGAACCTTCTGAGAATCGTTTGATTCTATCTCATAAAGCAGTTGTTGAAGCGGAGAAAGCTGAGAAGAAAAAGGAAATCTTAGCAGACTTGTATGAAGGTCAAGTTATCAAAGGACAAGTTGCTCGTTTGACAGACTTTGGCGCGTTCATTGATCTTGGCGGCATCGACGGATTGGTTCATGTGTCAGAGATTTCTCACAGTCATGTGGCAAAACCTGCTGATGTATTAAGCGTTGGTGATGAAGTAGAAGTTCAAGTCCTTTCTGTTGATCCAGAAAAAGAACGGATTTCATTATCCATCAAGGCGAATCTGCCTGGACCTTGGACAGATATTGAAGAAAAAGCGGCTCCAGGTTCTGTACTTGAAGGAACTGTGAAACGTTTGACCAGTTTTGGTGCATTTGTTGAAATTTTCCCAGGTGTTGAGGGCTTAGTGCATATCTCTCAGATCTCTCACAAACATATTGCAACTCCTCACGAAGTGTTGCATGAAGGCGACCAAGTACAGGTGAAAGTTTTAGAAGTACATCCTGAGGACCATCGTGTGGCTCTTTCAATTAAAGCATTAGAAGAGAAACCAGAAGAAGCAAAACCAGAGCCGGTGGAAGAAGACTCATATGCGTTGCCAGAAGAAAATACTGGTTTCACAATGGGTGATATTTTAGGCGATGCTTTAAATGAAGATTCAGAAGAACAAGAATAGAAATCATTAGACGTGCTTTAGCACGTCTTTTTTGGGCTCTTCGTCAAATCGTGTTGGTGAAGACAAATTTGAATAAAACTTAGTCCGATATGCGGCGCGTTCTGTGCGCCGCATATTTTTTTAGTTTTCAAAGATCAGACCTTGTTGTAAATAGATCCGTG